>Ga0209353_10000707_pt1 | contig 19998 bp, 14 predicted proteins | sample LauGreSpBDMM15SD_2_FD_187561 | JGI IMG/M metagenome (GOLD analysis project Ga0209353, IMG submission 187561) | Freshwater lake microbial communities from Lake Michigan, USA - Sp13.BD.MM15.SD (SPAdes) (version 2) | ecosystem: Environmental > Aquatic > Freshwater > Lake | place: Lake Michigan...
CAAATGTCGTTTTGTGCAAATATAATTTAGATACATAATATATATTTTACTATTCCAATATGGATATGTCAATCGCGGATAAAAATGAAATACCCAATGGATTAAACACGTCTATCACTTTGGAATTGGGTGATATCATTGAGGTGATTTCGCCCGCCAATGATGCATTGCATGAAAATTCCTTGTATATCAAATACATTGATAATCAGCATATTCGATTGATAAACGTTGCAACTTTAAAAGAAGCGCAGTTGAATATAGATGAAGCTGGGAATTTAACCGACGAATCGATCATACAAATCAATCTGTTGAGCCGAAGCGAGGATAAGGGATATGCACGCCAAAACCATTTATTACCTAAAACGTGGATTACGATTCACGTTGGAGGAGAAATACCCACGGCTATCACCGGAGAAATCACGAATCTAGAGGAAGATATGATTGAGTTGATAACTTATCCCGAGTTAAAGACGATTTATGTTGATTTTAAATATCAGGGAATTCCAATTGATATACCGATTGAAAAGATTCTCATTCGCGAAAAACCCGCGTCATTGAAATCGGTGGGTTCTCTTTCTAGACTAAAACAGGGACTAGAAGAAGGCGAAGAATACGAATTCCCCGACGAAGAATTTGCGTCAATTGAGTTTACGGATAGCGGCGAATCCGTTATTCGCATTCCGGAAGGCAAACCACTTGAGCCGGGAATTCGCGAAGTCTTAAATGATTTGTATATCGATGCCGATACGATTGCCGCTGACGGAGAAGATTTGGGAGAAATTGCACAGGTGGTTGAAGTATCCAGCCGCGAACAACGATATGGTATTGATATACAGGTCAATGATATGATGGATGAGTTGCTGTCTACTGTACCTAATCAAGATAGAACAAAGCGAGTGATGGATAATATTCACAATTTAATTGAAAAATACAAATATCTTCGACAGCAGTTCTCTCATTTTGACGCAAATCAAAACATTTATGATGTTAAAAAGAACGGCCCTTTTTATAAGCCACTCGTTCAACATATTATGAAGATGGATGTGCGGCTGAAATGGCTTTTACCAGTAGTTAAACTTCGTCGCAAAATATACGACATCAATAATAGTGCCGAAATTGCGGACATTGTAAGCGAACGGTCCGTAGATTCACTGAACCAGATTCAAACTATACAGACGAATTATTATGTGCGTAATGCAGACGATGCCGCTAATGACTATTCACTAATGCAAAAGCGAATACATGAACTGATGAATCCCATTGAATCGCAGACAGAAGATTGCATTTACACTACACAAGTCCTCGCGGATATTGATGCGGTTGTAGATAATTTGGACGATTTCAATAGTACTGTATATACAAAATCGGGTGCATCGAAGCGCCAATATGTGATACAGCGCTACAATCTGGGTTTAACTAAGCTGGATAATCAGTTGTTGAAAAGCGGTAAGACCATTTATACCAGATCCGCAATGACCCCAAATGATACAGTTTGTCTCAAATCATTTGTCACAATGCCTGCGCCCGTTGTTCGGTTTTCTGCGCTTCAACTACCGTCCACTTCTATATTAGATCGAGCAGCGTTACATCAACAATATTTTTTGTTGTTTCGAACGCTGCGTAAGAATACGGATATTATTCCGCATATTATTAACGATTTTGAAAAGGAACTGGATTATGAAAAAATGGCAGCAGATACCAAAAAGAATTTGTTGGATGGGTTTCACGAATTTATATTGGGGGATGCCGAACATATGGAAAAGCCCGAACGATTTGAGAAATTTTTGGAGACTTTCATACCTCAAACACGCATGGTAATAAAGATTTTCCGCAAATATATCAAGAATAAGCTCTCATTTACGAGTGTGGTTCAACAGCTGGAACCATTTATGATTCATGCCGATGACATTACATATGCCCAATATAAGGAAATCCGTTTTTTCATAAAAGAACAAATCAAGCAATTGAAAATACAATTGAATCAGCAGTCCATACAATTCGATAAGATAAAAAACATGAAATACAATGTAATATCTAATCCAAACATCATATTGCGACTTTTGGCGGAAAAGAAAGACATTGCAGAATCGTTTTTTCAGGTGTATAATATAATGAAACCGGAAAGCAAAGGTATGGTGACATTATCGCCACATGAAATGTTAGTTCGCATGATAAACATGGATAATGGAACTTTATACACGGATGCAATTACATCTGTTTTAATTTCTCTCATTACGCCGTCAACGCTGATGGACATCATAAACGAGCCGGTTGTCGATGACATGACTGATGTTGATCGAGTTAAATCGGTTGACTGCACCACTCGATTTTTGGCGAAGAAATACACAACTGTAAAAGATTTGCAAAAAGACAACAACGCCGATTCTATTTATGTCGATAAGGAATTCGATGATACCCCCTACGAAATTTTAGAAAAGTACAAGGGCGAACAACAGAAATTATCTCCTGACGTATTCGTGGAATTTTTGATCGAAAATCTAATTCAACGTCACGGTTCTGCCAAAGAACAAGCGCCTGCATTGGCCAAAACCATCATTGCCAAGAAGAGGGAGGTCGTGGACGGCAACTATGCTATATTGGAAATAAAACCGCATTTAAAAGAGGGCATCGATGAGTCAAAACTGACGGACGCGGAGCTGGAATCGGTAAAAGCCGAAGCGGATATACGTAAAAAAGTACAATATTATCGTCGGTTGAAAAACAATTGGATCGTAGATACGGACGTAGAACAAACGTCTTTTGTGGATACTCGCTCGTTGTTTTGCAATATAAGTAAAGATTGCTATTACAATAACAAAAATAAAATCTGCGATACGCCCGAAAATGCACGCATTCGCATGAAGATGACCACACAAAACGAAATGATAAAAGAATTCGATAAACGTTACCAGATGTCGGTGGAAGAATTCGAAAAGGAATTGGAAATCAAGTTGGCTTATCATATTAAAATACTAAAACGTAACAATATGTTGCGCGAAATACGGGCACTTAAGCCAAATAATTTGGCGCACGAACTAGGTAAGCTGGCAAAAGCAGAAGACATTATTACATCACCTCATGTAGAGTTGAGAGAACTCATTCTAGGCCAAGACGATTTCATCAAAAAACAGACGGATATTTGTCTATTTGTGAAGAAATATGGGCGAGCACCCATGGTAGAACAGTTGAACGAATCCCCACATTGGTTTTACTGTGTAGATACAAATGTGAAATTATTCCCCATTTCGATTTACGAGTTGGCCACTACCTTCGTTTCTGGCGGCAATTATCGTAAGAAACAAGACGAAATAGCGGCGAAACTAGGCGTGATGAGCGACGACGGAGATTCTATTGTGGACAAAGAGAGTGGATATGTGATTCGCAAGATTGATTTTAGTGATGAAGAAGGGTTTGATGAATCCGGGTATCGAATTACTTCACATGCAATCCTAGAAAAAGATCTCGGTGAAACACTCGTCTCAAAAACACAGCCGGTCTATGATAATGAGCTGACCGAAATGATTCATAACATTGCCTCTACATTAACTACTCGTGTTAACGTGCCGATGGACAATATGGAACCATTTATATTACGCGTGTCAAATGAGTTGATTGATAAATATCTGTTAACCGAGTCGGCATATGCGCGCCGGTCGGAAGCAATGGTTAAAAAAGCGGGGAAGAAGCTGGGTCCATATGCAAACTATCGACACGAAACGATCATTATGATTGTCAGTTCTGTTGTATTTATTGGTATACAAACTGCGATCCCGTCGTTCTCCGTTTCGCGCGTTTTTCCCGGATGTGTGAAGTCGTTTTCGGGATATCCCATGAGTGGGATCGAAGACGTTACTGGAATTCAATACATGTCCTGTGTTGTGAATAAAGTGAAAAGTTCCATCAAACCATGGGACTCATTGCAGAAGTTAAATGTGGATAAGATTCATGCCCGTATTAAGGATGTGATTGAGAACTATATTATGAAAAGAAGCGACATTGAGGAAATGTATACAACCAAACGCCAGTTTTTGGTGTTGAATCCCGATATTTCCATACCGGAAGAACATAATATTTCGAAGTGGCACCATTTTATGCCTCCGGTAACCCCATACACGGTTGTGAATACATTGCGACCTATATCCGGCGATTTTAAAACAGAATTATTGGAGACAATAAAGAAGGGCAATGCATCACAAAATGATATGATATCTCTTTTAACTAGTCGAATCAATGCATTTGGTTATGGAGTGGTCGAACTCGTAAATAAGATCATAAAAGATAAAGACATGTTGCTACAAACTTCCAGTCAAGTACCTTTCTTAGAAAATGCGTGCTGCAATGAGTCGCTAGATTTAACAAAGCCCATGGTTTATTTTAACGAACAAGACAACAATATTAAGGTATTGTTACAAAAAGTGCGCGCCATGATTAACTTTAAACAAACTATCGACGGAATAACATATTGCCCATCGTTTTTTCATAATGCATCGACACGATTAATCAGCCCAGATGTTCCAACTGGCCGATTAGAAGAGAATATTTATGCCGCGATTATTTACTATTGCAATTTCGATAAAAAACTTCCTATTCCGGACGACTTAACCTCCATATGCAGTGAAAAACCGCCGCAATATAAATCCACATGGTCGATTTTGGAGAAGATGGAGTTTATGAAGCGGAGTGGAAAACAATACAATGTAGATACATTAAATCAACTCATGACGATTGTCAATCAGCGCAATATTGTTCCTTTGGAATATGACAAGCCAGTCAACGTGGTACATGGTCTACAAGAATTTATTGAGCATTTGGACCGAGTGGACTCTACCGTGTTTGACGAGCGTTTGCGCAGCCATCTTCGTTCGGTAGTGAATGAATACAATCCCAAACAAATGCACGACACCGCGTCCGCTGCACACGACAATTTGACGGATTATTTAATAACATGTAACCAGCGCATGTACCGAAAAATAATGGAATTCTTCGACGATTATGGAAATATGTCGAATACCGAATACGCACATGTTCGCGACTTTTTGGCAAACGTTTCTCGATGGGCAGCCGACAATCGCCGTTCAGGAAAGGAAAATACGTATGATAACGGACTGTATATTGTTACCCAGTATATACAGAATTTGATTGTCATGTTCTCGAAAGTATATCCGGAATTGCTTATCAACAATGCATCCGCGTATAAATACATACCCCAACATTGGGGTTTGGCCGATGACCATATTACCGACATTGAGACGTTTTTAAATAAATATCATAGTAAAATGGAGACCTTCCGCGGTGACGTAACCATTATTCGCATATTACAAGAAGTGTCGGCTCAGTTGGTTGATATGAATTTGTTCATAAAATCTATTCCGGTGCAAACGGATATTCAGCGCGAAATTGTCAATGAAAAGGGCGAGAAGCAGGTGATTTCATTTTATTCGCTATTTGGAAAAGAAACACTCTATTTGCTGTTTACGCATTGTTTGTATACATTACTATGTGAATATATTAATATAAGTGATGAACCAAATATTGTTCGTGCAGAGAACCAGGAAGTGAAAATGAAACGTAGAGAACACAACGCCACAGTTATGGATGTTCCTGCGAATATGGGTGCAATTGCATCCACAGATGACGTTTCGAATGTTTTGACGGAAGTAGAAATATACACCGATAATGAGAACCTAGATTTGAAAACAAAGGTCGCTTCTCTATTGCATGCATATTTACAGGTTGAAATGAACAACAAAAAAGAGACGAATTACGCATATGCTGATGTGATGAAGAAAGTGAACATGGCAAAAGAACGCGAAAAGAAGGGATTTACTGATTATTTGGGTAAAATGAGCCCTGAGGCGAGAAAAGCGGAAGAATTATTGAAGAAGTATCGTCTGGGTAAGTGGAATGTTGGGCAACAACGCGGTTTAGTTTATTATGATAAAGAGACGTATACAAGAGAACGTGGTGAAATGTTAGCTCAATTAACTGATGATGTTGCCGGAAATGTACACGATGTGGTCAATGAAATGCGACGAGAAATCTATGATATAGAAAAAGAAGACGAGGCCGATGCAAATAATGTAGAAGATATGGAAGCCATGGATATTCGCGGTCTCGGCGATGACTATACGGATGGGGTTTATTATGAAGAGGACCGAGCGGAAGAGTATGAGTAATTTGCATGGACCAAATGGCATAGACATTTTGCATAGACAAATTGCATAGACAATTTACATAGATAATTTCACAATAATATAATATTCCCGTATTATATTATAAATAAGGACAAATATGGATACTATGAAAGCATTTGTACATAACAATAAGGTCAATGTCGCAGTTTTGATGTTTGTATTTTTGGCATTTGCAATTCATTACAATCAACCAACCATGTTATATACGGAAGATGGCGGGTTCCGCGAATTCGGCGTTGGGTATTTACATAAGACGGTGTTCCCCATATGGTTAGTTATTTTGTTGTTGGCGATATTTTGTTATTATTCGGTTCTGTATTATTTAGCGTATATGTGATAATATAATCATACAAATATATTATATAGTTAATCAAGTGAACGAAGACATGAGCTTTCCTCAATTAATTGAGAACAGTGCAAGTTATTATTTACAACAAACGTTACAAAGATGCCATGAAACCAGGGTGAATTTCTATTATTACGTTCTCAATATATCGGTTCTCCTAGTGTTCGCATTAATCGTCGGTTATACATTGTATTATTGTTATACACACAAACCGAATGATTATGAACGACATCAAAGAATGTTGAAGGACCAGGAATATGTGGTGTCAAAGATTCGATATTATCAAGAAGAAACCAAACAGAAGCGAGAACAGAACTCGTCGTATATAACTGATTTACCGTTTATTCAACGATAATATATATATTATTATTATACTATATATACGCCCATCATATGAATATCATTCGCGAACAAAGGGAACAAGTCTTAACTCAAAATAATACAGGAAATATTCAAATACGCAATGTTCTCGAAAATACAAACAAACGCATTGAGATTCTAGAGTTTAAGGAATCTTTGCATGGAGATTTAGATTTCACTGTTGTCAAAGAACTCGGGTTTGGATTGTTGCGTGAGATTGTTATTAAGGAAGGAGATGTTACTAGTATAACAAATCTACCTGCAGGAATAAAAAAACTCACATGCAACAACAACTTATTGATCGCATTGGAGAACCTACCCGAGTCTCTAGAATATTTGAATGTAAATAACAACTATATTGAGGTATTACAAATAGATTATTTAAAAAATCTACAAGTTCTCCATTGTTCATCAAACAGACTCGCAAAGTTGGCCGATTTACCGGAATCGATTCAGGAAATACACTGTGAAAACAACTCATTATTGGATACATTATATTTGGGTAATGTGAAAAATCTACAGGTTCTCCACATATCAAATACAATCATTCATATCATATACGATTTCCCGGAAGGAGTAAGTGATTTTGTCATGGAAAATACACCGAGTATTGAATTTCGAAATGCAGCTGGAAACCCGACATTGCGTCGAAATGCCGACGATGAAGACCAGAAACGCAACAAGACGTATGTGGATGCACTGAACGAATACTTTAAGATGAAAGCGTCGTATGAAAAGGATTTGAATAAGGCAAAACGCGCCGTATATGAAAAGGCCCCTACTAAAAAAATGGGACGCAATTCAGTGAAAGCTATCAAAGTTCCCTGTGTAAAATGCAAACGACCAGTGGGGACACAATTTCTAATGAAAAACAAAAAATATGTGGCGATTTGTGGCGACACTCGAAATCCTTGCAATCTGGATATTCAAATTTACAATGGAATGTTCTCGCGATATCAAGATACCATGGTGGAATTCAAAACCGAAATTGAGATAGCCAAGCAAAAAATAATATGTGACAAACTCGACGTGCTCTTTAGCTATATTAGCGAGGAACAATCCATTGCGGAATTCAAAAAAGACCTCGATGAATACAATATTAACAGTGGGGTGTATGATGAGCTAGCGAGTGGTCATAATGAAATCTATAACAATCCCGTGAAAGACGAATTTATCATGAAGAAAAACGAGGTCATTTTTAAATTAACCGAATCCGTACGCGCATTGTTGGCGGAATACAAAGAGTCGAATAACCCCGAATTATTATCACAGGCGGTTCGTGCACAAGCCGAACAAATCAGTGCAGAAGCCAGAAACCTACGTATGTTAAAATACGAGGTCATGGAGATGGATAAGCGAGAACCAAAAATAGAAAATGAAAATACAATGGTTGTTCTCGACAAGAATTGTCAACTCGACATAAAAACCAAAGGAGATCGCGGAGTATATGAACACGTATTAGTTCAGCGACCATGTGTGTTGTCCAAAATGGAATATTCTATTGCCGAGCCACCGAATGTAATCAAATTTGTAAAATAATATAGTGATAAGAATTGTAATAACAATACGGTTATTACAATGCAGTTTGACGACCTCCCAGTTTGTCCGCCGCACATTTCAAAATTTGTGTACTATTCAGCTATATGGACCATGCAATGTGCGTATATATCGATGATGCACGAGCATGCATTCACAACACTGTTATTGCTCGGCGCATCCGGAACATATACACTTTGCAAAACTGGATATAATAATCAAAGTATTCGACACATAGATAAATGCATGACTGTTATTGCATTAGGTGCGAAGAGTTATATGATATTTACAGAATTCCCGGAAGTATGTAAATATTTATGGGTTATAAATTTAGGTATAACGTGTGTTGCAAGTTCCATGAATGAATTAATTGTTACGATGGAACCCGCGATGCACGTGACTGAACCTGAAATGGCTCATAATAACATATACTATATTACAACTTATATACAAATGTTTTTTATACATCTTTTACCGACGATCTCATTTGCCATGTGTTTGATAATATCTAATCACGTAACCGAATCATGTAACATATGCACGTAACCTATGCACGTAACCGAATCACGTAACTTAACATTGATTATAATTCGAAATGCCGTCCCACAAAATGCCATGCGTGGTTGCCCACTTCTTCTTGGCACAATCACCAGTCGTATCTATTGTGTTGGAAGAGAATGTAACGGTACGGTTTGCGAGTGATCCAGACACCGTGCCGATATCATAGTTCTCCGCATCGCTTTTCCCATTAGTATATAAGTCTCCAACATTGCTAGCGGATGACGCAGGTATTTTACATGAAACCATATTACCCGACATGGTTGATTCCCACAAATCAGGGCATGTATTCTTTACCGGGGGGAATACGGACGCGCCACTCCCACTTCGGCTATCACTTACCATGCGAGTACCAATATAAGCTAACATGATTATAAGTAAAATGATAGCTACAACAATGACTACAAAATAGAACCACTCCATTATACACTATTATTATAAAATATTCAGTACCAGGTGATTCATATTACTAAATATTTAGTCGTTTGCATATTTATTTCTTATTACAGATTATACAAACAACATGAATTTGACGAGTGTGGATATTTATCAAAATAATCAAATATTAAATCAATCCGCATATAATGGCAGAGTCAATATAGTGGAAGCCCCGTCCGCGGAAATGCAGTTCAAAATGCAAGAACGCATCGCCGTGAAAAATAAAACGACTGAATACCGCGACGCGCTGGCCGGCGATATTGAATCGAACATGTTGGCGACGGTCTATTTTTCTGCGGAAAACATTCAAATTGTTCAAAATGGACTACGAGCGGGAGTGTATAAAATGTCTGGTGACAAGTACATCATTGCTCCGCAGAATATAGATACATTAAAAGTTATTATGCGCAGTATTTTTCTGCAATATGCTGAATATGATATGAACAATATTAAAAAAGAAGTCACTCGCTTAAATAAATTGGTTCTCGACTATGCAGTACAATCGGTGTATAACGAAGCGGTTGGTTACATGAAATACTGTGAAGACCAGAGCACGTTGGTTGTTCCGCTGGAGCTACCGAGACAGAGCGACCGCGAATACAAACAGCTGGAGTTGAAGCAATGGGTGTAAAAAAATATTACAATATATACAGAGCCACCTTTTTGCTATATGCCATTTATTTTACTTCTTTAGCTTCAATGCCTTAGCTACCTTTTTTGTTTGATTTTCTTTACCTTGACCCATTTGGATCTTTTCGCGCTTTTGCTTATACACACTGTAATGACCTCTCAACGTGCTTAGTTCACCTATCCAGATTTGTTCGAGCGTCGTGTTTCTCAACACAGACAACTCGTGTTCCGTATCTGCCTTTTCTTTCATAATCGATGCCACATTTTCATCTGTCACCGAATCCATTGGCATCTTTATCAAATATTTATAGTCGCCGTCGATTTTCGCGAAGTTCATCGTTGTCATGAGTTCGTTTACTTGGACCGCGGTCTTACGACGCAAATCCACCGACCCCTTCAATGTTTCTTGAATGTACCGTGCACGGTTTGACAGCCGGACCAAACGCTGTTCCATATTCTGCACTAAATACGCCTTTCTCTTTTCATACATCTTCATTCTAACCCCGTAGAATTCATCAATGATTTCTTCAACATTCTCATATTTATGTAAGCGACAGTCCTGATTAAACATGTGCATGTTGGTAGTGCTGATTGTTGTCGTCAGTTTCAACAACTTCTCGACTCCGTTGCAACCATTATCGTCGAGTTCGGCTTCCAACTCGCCCAATACATCACGCTGGAATACAACTGTAATATCGACCGCGACTTCGGTGCAGACCGATGTGAAATCTTTGATTGACGGCGAACTACGCTTGCCCGTCTTTGCGTTTACTGTACCATCCATCAATGTTTCTAAAAATGTAATGTATGGCATTGTCCATGTGCCGATGGGCAAATCGGTAATGCGAATCTTATCATCGCCGATTTTTTCATAAACACCCTTTACCAGAAACTTCTTGTCTGCAATGCGAGTTACTTTTCCAGCAAACCCTTCATAATATGGTACAAACTCGATGCCCGCGTTTGATTTATTCGCCAACCGATTCTGTAAATAATCAATGACAGTCAACGGATTGTATGACGGAATACTACACGAGAATCCTGTACCAATACCAGAAATCCCATTCATCAGTGCAAATGGAATAATCGGCACATAATACTCGGGTTCTACGACCGTTCCATCATCATTCAAATAACTCAACACTGCATCATCCGCCTCGGGAAATATACTACGAGTCAGCGTGTTAAGCTGTGTAAAGATATATCTCTCAGATGCACTGTCATCTCCGCCATGCAATCGTGTGCCAAACTGTCCATTTGGTTCTAACAAATTCACATTGTTTGAACCTACATAGTTTTGTGCCATGTTTACAATTGCTCCGTTCAAACTCGCCTCACCATGATGATACGCACTATGTTCTGATACATATCCTGAAAACTGGGCCACTTTGATTTCGCTGGTAAGCTTTCGCTTGAACGCGGAATACAAAATCTTTCGCAGTGAAATCTTCAGGCCGTCCACCATGTTCGGGATAGAACGCGCACAATCGTACGTGCTGAAATGAATCATTTCATGATTGATAAATTGTTCATATTTTACCGATGCATGACTTGTATCCAAATAGGCATTTTTATCATATTGTTCCAACCACGTTTTTCTATCGTCAGTTCGCTTTTTGTTGAAAATCTTATCGATCGTATCATCGCTAACTTCGCCGGAATACACAAAGTCAACGACCTTTTTATTTGCAAAATATTCCTTGAATTCGGCGGATGTTGACGTACCCAATCCTTTAAAATATTTGATTGTCCACCCCGACGGACCTGCCTCTCCAAAGCCATTCTTCCACGTATTGTATTCACCGTCATTGTAGAACAGAAGAGTTTGGGTTCCCTTCTTCGCGCGCAAAATCGGCGTATTCATAAACGACAGAAATCCAGGAATACGAGTGAGAGACGCCCATTCACTGTGAAACAGATTCAAACACAAACCTTTGATATGAGACCCATCCAAATCCTGATCCGTCATATACATGATTTTGCCATAGCGAAGGTGCTTATTTACATCCGCCATATTTTCATACGAACGACCCGTTTCTAATCCCAATATTTTTTTGATATCGCTAATTTCTTTGTTTTCGCTGATTTTTTTAATTTGTTCGCCGCGCACATTCAGCAGCTTTCCTTTCAGCGGATAAATGCCAATTGTATTTCTGTCATCGCTCGATAACCCAGAAACAATACCCGACAAAGCTGATAATCCCTCGCACAAAATCAGGATACAATCTTTGGAATTGGCAGTGCCGCTGTAATTTGCATCGATGAAGTTGGCAATCCCGCGGATCGTCTTCGTCTTTGCACCATCCGTCTTCTTCGCCAACTTGTTTTCTTTGGCTTCGACCAACGAACATGCAACATCCATCACACCCATCTTAGCAATCTTTTCGACAAACGCATCGCTGACTACACATGCCGAACCAAACTTATTTGCCGGCGTATTCATGTAATCTTTGGTTTGACTGTCGAATGACGGGTTTTCAATGTCACAACGTAGAAACAATATAATTTGTTCTTTGATTGCCGCCGCATTCACCTTTATTTTCTTTTTCTTTTCGATATAGTCGCACAGCTTCCTGACCAACTGACCTGTGATATAATCCACATGTTTACCACCCTTGAATGTGCAGATTCCGTTAACAAACGACACCTGCATAAATTCGTGATTCGGCGACAGTGCAACCGCGTACTCCCATCGCTCATCTGGTTGTTCATACACACGCTTCGTCTGTTCTTTATTACCGATATATAAATCGATGTACTGTTGGAAATTTTTCACAGGGATTGTGGTGTCATTACATACCACCTTGATTTTTTTAATAGAATGATCCGTAATCGCACCAATGTCATAGATTCGCTTTTTTAGAAGGGCCAACATATCTGGCGTGATTCCGTTCACACCAAAGCGCTTATAGTCAGGCTTAAACGACACTTTGGTGTACGACTTGGATGTGGTAGCGACTTTCGTGATTTTAGGAGGGTCAATACGATCTAGATTGTCGTGAAATTCTTGAATGTACTTCAGCCCACGAACATGATCAACCGTCTCAACACGACCATATGTAGACCAAATAAGAACGAGTTTGAATCCAAAACCATTCTTACCGCCGACAATACGTTTTTCATCTTTGTTGTAGTTTGTAGACGTACGCAAATGCCCAAACACCATCTCTGGGATCCACAGATTGTTTTCCGGATGTTTAGCAATATCAATACCATTTCCATCGTTGGACATGGTGATTGTACCGTCAGCGTCGATGGATGTTTCAATGTACGTAACAAACCGTTTTTCTAGCATGGTCGATTGAATCATACGAATCACATGGTCCCTGCAATTTACAATGCCTTCATCGAATAATTTATACAGTCCAGGGATGTATTCAATATCGCGGAAGACAATTTTGTTTTCGGTTTCGTCATATACCCACAAAGACGCATCCACATTTTCGACGGACCCAATGTAGGTATCTGGATTGTCCAAAATATGCTGTTTATCGGTTTTTTGTTGATATTGCTGAGCCAACGCAGCAGACTCCGTGGTAGCGGGCACTTTTTTTGATGAAACTACTTTTAATGCTGACATAGTCAATGAATAATATGATAAGACTTAGTGATGCATGTCGATTTCAATTTTACGCCGAAACATAATACACATGTATATTATAATCGAAGATGTCACGAATTAATAGCACATTTGATATTAATAAGTTTTGCAGCGGAGAGAAGTCAACCTGCAATAACGTTGGATACAATCGTTTAGTCACAACAAATAATGATCCGTCTATTAGCAATAAAATGAGGTATTCACAGATGTTACGAACACAGAGATTTAAAAAAATTCAAGTCCCTGGTGTTAGAGCTCCGGCATTAAATACTCCGCAACCCTTGTATTTGTTTGCCACCGGACAAATTTTTACACGATCTGTAATCCCTAATTTAAGACCGCTCGGACCTATGGGACCAGTCTGCCCCAACCGGTAAATAATGAACGTCCATTATATTTATTCGCCACCGGACAAAATTTTACACGTTATGTAATTTAGGTGGTTTCATAATATTTTATATGTATAGTTTATAATATTATGAAACGTCCAGTTCGCGCAGAAGATGGTAAATACCATTTAAAAGAAGGTGTTTTTGCCGAGTTGTTTGGTTCGCGTACTCAGGTCATGAATGGCACTGCGTATAAGACCAGCGGTGAACTTACCAAGAGTCATTTGATGATGAATAAGTGGGGTCGCATTGTTTCCGCCAAGAAACACCGCACCGCCAAGAAGGAGAAGCGTTTAGAAAAGGCGGGGTATTTCGCCAAGAAGGGTAAGTTTGGATATGTGAAGAAGACTGCTCGCAGACGTAGCAGCCGTAAGATGAAGGGGGGTGCATTGCCCGATTTGTCTCCCGCGAATGTTTAAACAATTGAAGGTTTAAACCGGTACCAAAAGTTTTTATTATCATATTATTTTATAGCTATGAAATACAATAATATTATAAAAAATGCGAGTCATTATGGAGATATTTTAGCAATACCTTTCTTCGCTTTATTAGCGATGTATTTTTATAATATTCAACAAAAATCTATAATAGAATATGTATTATTCTATTTTTCTATAAGTGGATTTGTATTAGATATCTTGTATACGTATGCATTTTTATCCCGTGTGTAAATCTTCGATGGTATAAGTTTAGCGGCGCACATACCAATCACATGATATAAATTTCGAATCTATGATATATTCTTGGTAATTATCAAATATATATTTTTCGAAATACGCTTTGCTTACAATTTGACGTCGTCGGCTCGTCATGGGCGGCGGCACAGACGGAGTAGAAATATATTTACAGTAATACGTATATGCATCATAAACTGAAATATTTCTATAAATCGCGGGCGATGAGACCCGACTGTGAGACGAGTCAATGTTATTCATATATTCATTTTGTAAATACAATTTCATGTCGTCCAACGCGATTTGTATGTCCATTTGTTTGTCCCACAATGTGCAGCGAATCCGTGCAATAAATTTATCGCGCTCAATCTCTAGTGAAGGGTAATAGTACGCAATGATATCCAACATTTGCTTGTCGGTCAAATGCGAAACCATTTCGTTTTTCTGCTCACACCATTTTCGAAACAATATAACGACTTCTTCGATTTCCAAATCCGTCTCCACATCGTCTTCTATCATTGTATCTTCCCAAAAATTTAAAAACGTATGAATCGCGGGCAACATTTTACTGCAAACCCCTACAAAACTATCCATTTCAGCATTGTAATGTGGCGCCAACCGTTCTACTAACATAGTTTTTAATGTTTGTAGAAAAACGACCGCCGGCAAATCTTTATCACATAAATATTGTTTCCATAAATACTGCATATTTTTCCAGGTGATTTGTGTAACACGCATATGAGTTGGATTATTTAATATGGGTAGTACTTGTGTAGCAGTTAGGCTCGTCAGTTGATGTTTTTCGTCGCGGTCGATTACCACATTAACAAATTCATCGAGCAATGCATCCAATTTCATATTTTTCATGTAAAAAACGTACCGGGGCAATACCATATCATTACAGTAATTTGTTAAATACTCGTCAGCAGAATTGTAACGCAACGAATAATGACATGCCACGCATATGACATCCAATACATTGTGATTTAATAACTGACTCCATGTGGTATCGTGTTTGACATTACTATTTATTTTAATCAACCGGCAATCTTCATATTTGTGGTCATGGTACTTGTATTTGAATGTCTGCATTAGATTACATCCAATAAACATTTGACACATGTGATTCAGTTGTGTTATGAAAAACTTTGCGTCGGGGTCAACAAAATAAATGAGCGATGAGTGTTTACGAAAAATATTATCTCCCAATACGGTTAAAAAATGCTTTGTTTCTGCGCGTGTACTGAATAAGAGCGGACATAAACTATCTATGACGGATTGAATGGTTGCAGATTCTGGAATAGATTGCAACAGACTCGTTTCGCGTATTCGCTTCATGATATTCAGTTTCGTTTTTTGCTTCCATGACATGAGAGCTCCGTCGCGACTGATTAAACTCAACACCTGGTGTAATATATCATCTTCATTGTATAATTGATATCGCAATCCATCATAATAGAAAAAATTATCCGTTGCAGCTGTATAGAAATATTGGTTGTTATTTAAAAACGTTTGTATAAATGCGTCTTGCTCGCATGTCAACTCCGTGATTCTGGTTACGCGATTCTTATGGGATTCATTCATATTTTCAAAAATACCAACCAGTTGATTGCATATATATGTATTCACCTTTTGATACATATATTCATCGCCTGCATATTTATCGATCAATTGTTTCACCATTGTACATGCGTTTTCCTTATCTTTATCTATATCTATAGTTACAGCTGTTTGCATATTGTATAAACGTAATATAACTGCTAATTTTTATATTACTTTTACCGGTTTATATTGTTACGACACTATGTATCTTTGTAGACTTATAGTACTCATTTGTACTGTCTACCATCGAGGTCAACATGTATTTTGAAATGATCATTTTTGACTGAAGTATTTTATCGCTGGATAAAACCGCAAACCACTGGTATTTCGGTCTGCGCAATATTTCATCGGCGGGTATGTAGATACCGACCGCGCGATTATCTAGGTCTAAATACGCTTCTTCCATCAAATTTTCTAATATTATTTGCGCACGCTTGGTTGTTTTCACACCCACTACTTCACCGCCCACCAAATTCATTTTACCGTCTCGAATAAATTGTAGGCATTTTTGTGAAAGTGCTCCCGTGAATCCAACCTCATTTGCAATATGTGTTGTTGAATTCAACTGTTTCATATATTCAACGAGTTCGACTATGCATGGATCATTTTTAGTTGCACCCATAAAGTAGGTGCTTGGCAAAAACGGTCTATCAGCAGTATCGTGTTGCATATCACATGTTCGGTTAATATTTTCACACACAAAAGGTGCTCCGTTCGAAATGCCTTCGTCGTATAACGTCTTTAGATTCTTAATACATAAGAATGAATTGGGGACCACCATTCCTCCGTATACCTGTAACAATCTGGCCATTCCCAACTCGCGATATTGAGACTTTACTGGCTCGGCCATGGAACTTACGTGTACATCCCATAATGGCAACAATTTATTGAACGAGTCATCATCGATTAAACAAATATTGAAATCGTCGCCACAATGATTAATGATCGATTTTATGGTTAAATGTAAATATTGTTGATTCAAATCGGTGGTATTTCTAGAGTAAAAATCCTTCCACTTACGCGCGTTGATTTCGTACTTGGAATGTATCCATAGTTTGGGACGATTGTATCCATATAAGGGAGACTCGTTTAACAAATAATCCTGAATTAATTTATTTTCGTCATTTGTTTCGAAATTTTGTTGCACGTTTTTTATTAATGTGGTACCAATCGCAATCAGTCCAAATGCGATTACGTAATGCATGACGTTCTTTGTATCAAATCCCATTATACTAGTATGATTATATAGTATGATGGTATATTTTATTTGGAAGACTATTATCGAATAGTGGAGACCATGAATAGTAGACGCCAACTAATAGTAGACCAAATAATCAATATTATATTTTGATTCATTGTATTTCATTTTAGAAGTAAACAATAAAAGATTGTGTTTGCATATTTGTCGAATAATATTTGTGAAAGATTTATATGTCATTTTTCGAGTTACATAAAAATGCTTACCTACAAAATAATACTCTTTTAATTCGGTGCAAAATGCTTCATTATATTTATGAAATAACATTTTACGATATGCATTCATATCAACTAAATAATAGTTATCCGTTTTCAAACAAATTGCATCAAGTAAGTCAAACAACAATTTATTTGGTACCTGATGCTTGAATATTTGATTGGACATTTGTCTATTGATAAGTTATATTTTATGTTTATTATATTTTTTCAAAAGTGTTTCTTCTAAATTTCGACCAAAATTCCGGGTTGTAATTACACGGTTGTCTGTCATTAAATTACATTCGGGGTGTTGCTAACAGCTATGTAATTATACATATTGATATGTAAATGCCTCTCATAGACTCAGTTCATTGATTCAGTTGCGCTAGACATGTCACTCTACATATTCATTATTGACAGTGTAACATAAATTATATTTTACGTTTGCCGTATCATATCATATTCTAAGCTATTTAGTATATGCTTATTTTTCAACCAAATCAGTTTGTAACACATGCTTCGTCTGTTACGTTTGAGATTGACACTGGTATTTATACTGATGTTCAGTTCTACCTTAGTATATTAACCAATTCCATCCATAAATGTATAATTACCGCCAATATATCCAATTCTGCTGGGCTTCTTCATTCTATAACTGCGCCGAATTTTTATACAGGCATAACTGATTGCAATTACGCAAAACAAATGTATGATATTCCGCATCGGTTTTCGATGTCAACTGGCGATTACGTTCTTGATCTTTCCATGTCTCAGCCGATTTCGATATACGAAATTCACATAAAACAATATGATCCGACATGTACAATAGATTTAGGATATCAACCAATACAAACAGACAATATACCAATAAACGATTGTAGCTACAACAAATATGTAATTATACCAAACATGTCCGCATCATTTGGTGGGTTATGGTGGTGTAACTATCAAGCACTGTTGGGAGCGTATATTGCAGTTGAAAACAATCTAATACCGATTGTTGAATATAATGGGGGTCTTTATGGTTCAAATTCAATTTACGACCCATCGAATCTACCGAATTCTTGGTGGCATTACTTTTTTGAAGATCCATATCCAATTCATCCCGACGAAAAACAACGCGTTTTAGAATATTCACGGACAAACCAACGGACTATGCAATTACATCCACGCCGGCATAGTATCATGGCTATAAACCCGTCGCAATGCTACCGTTATTACGGCCGGATATTCTTTCAGATTAGCCGTACATTTAAAAAAATAAACAAACATGAAATCCTTCGTAAATATATTCGCCCGTTACCCTACGTAAAGAATTATTGTGATGAATTCTGGCAAAAACATAACCCTTTAAATAAACCCGTTATTGGTATTCATTACAGAGGCACTGATAAATATGCGACAAATACTGCGAGCGAAGGTTACCCAATACATTATTCGTATAGCACTGTTGCCACTATTATTCGAGACAAATTGCGCGAACTAAACATCGATCAGTATGTATTATATTGCGCGTCAGACGAAGAACCATTTATAGAATTTATGAAGACACAATTCGTTTCAGTTGTATATAATGAACATTCTATGCGGTCGTCGGTTTCAACTAGCGGCATTAAGTATAATTTTGATAGTATACAATTTGGTAAAACAACTGACCCGAACCACCGAGCGAACTATGATTATGTTAAAAGTCTTTCGGTGCATTTTGGTTGCAAAGATAAATCCAATTATGTCAAAGGGTTTTACGCGGTTACAGATTGCGTATTATTTAAACCGTGCAGTGTATTATTTATATCACAGGGCAATTTCAGCGAGTTTGCATCATATTATACTGAACCTGAAAGTAAAGTATTTAAATTGAATGATTTGTATCAACCATATATGAACGAACTCGTGACACGATAAATGCATTGGTAGTCAACCGTTTTTGGTCACTACAATAAGCTATAAAAGATACAATATATCTTTTATATCGGGTGTTAGTTAAAATGCAGATTTATGGTATTTAAGCAGATTGCTCTTCAGCTTGCTGGGAGGCAACGCGATCCGCCTCAGCCTTCTCCGCCGCAACACGATCCGCTTCAGCCTTCTCAGCGGCTTGCTGGGAGGCAACACGATCCGCTTCAGCCTTCTCAGCGGCTTGCTGGGAGGCAACACGATCCGCTTCAGCCTTCTCAGCGGCTTGCTGGGAGGCAACGCGATCCGCCTCAGCCTT
>Ga0209353_10000710_pt1 | contig 19940 bp, 3 predicted proteins | sample LauGreSpBDMM15SD_2_FD_187561 | JGI IMG/M metagenome (GOLD analysis project Ga0209353, IMG submission 187561) | Freshwater lake microbial communities from Lake Michigan, USA - Sp13.BD.MM15.SD (SPAdes) (version 2) | ecosystem: Environmental > Aquatic > Freshwater > Lake | place: Lake Michigan, USA...
CCAAAGTTTGCAATTTCTGGTAAGTATTCAAGTTCAATTGTATCTTGTCCTTTAGGTACTATACTAGCTAAGTCAATGTCTTCAATATAACCTATCTTATCTTCACTAAGCACAAGACTAAAAGGCATTAACCTAAGATCAGGAGTGATTGCAGTATTGTTATAGAACATTGTACCATAAATAGATTGTTGAGCTCGGAAATAAGTTGATTTATCATAATCAGTACCTTTTCCAAAATCTTTCCACTTGTATTCAGTAGATGTTTTAATATCTACAATAGCAACTGAACCATCTTCTCGTACAAGAAGTAAATCAATCTCTCCAGTAACACCCCTACCGTTTCTTAAAGACTTATCAAATAGTGTTACATTTTCAGATAGAATTCTGTAAGTACCATCAATAATACCAAGCCTAAATTTAGTAATAATACCACCAGGATTTGTTGTAGAAACAGGAGCAAAAAGTTTATCAAAAACTTTTTTAGACATCATATCTGATATTTTTTTCATGCTACCCTTTACCTCTATTGCAGAATCATAGGTAAACTCACTAAAATTAGATTTGTTAGCTGCATTTGGAGTTAAAAATATTTTTATAAGTGTATCTACATAATCTCCTGCATCTGATGATTCTTTAAATGCATATCTTTCAATTGTTCTTTTTAAATCTTCTAATGTCCCTACAGTTTTTAATGAATTTTCTACAGCATCAAGTTTTTCTTGATAACGAAATTGTTTCCATCCACCTTTACCAGCTTGAAATGCTTTTCTTTTAAATGCTTCCATGAATAATCTAACCTTATCTTCAGCTTGAACTTCAGGATCATTAAAGAATTGATTAAATAAATTCTCAACTGGAGAAACAATCACTTCACCATCTTTATTTACAATGTCTTTTATAGGATCATATTCAAAAGGATCTTTGTCTAAAAGAGTTGTTTCTATTTCTTCAGCTACTTGAGTAGTACGTTCAGGAATAGGATCTTCAGGACCTCTATCTTTAAAGGTTCTAGTAATCATATTACCTTCATCATCATATAAAATAACAATTTCTTCTTCTTTATTAATTATATTTTCTTGAATAAGATTTATTGTTTCTTCAGCAATGTTTCTTGGTTCTGCCATAGAAACTCTAGCAAATAAGTATCCGTTTAATGCAGCTATATCATCATTAATATTACTAACATCTTCAGGAGTCAACTGTATTTTTTTATTTTCATCATCCGGGTCTGGATATTCTCCAGCTTCAAGATATCTATTCAATGCACCAATCATACTTGAAATAGTAAAGGTAGGAGTTGTACCATCAATCTTTGCAGGAGCAAATTTTAATGTTGGTGGTTCTGATAACTTTCTTGCTCTCTCTTGGGCTTTTTGTTTAGACTGTTGATTAAACTTATTAATTAAAGTAGATTGTCTTTCCAACCAATTAGACCTAAGTCTTTCATATTCAAGTGGATTTTGTGTTTTAATATTTATATCTTCTTGTAAAACATCAACTAAATATGCATCAAACAACTCAGTAATTTCATCTTGGAACTCAGCATCAAAATCTTCAAAATCCGTCTTAGTTGTATATTCATCAGGAGTTGTTTCATCAATACCTTTTTTACTAAAATCTTCTTTTACTTCATTGATAAGCGCATCATACTTTTCATTTATTGTCTGGACAGCTTCTTGATATAGTATGTAGTCTTTAGTATTTTCTACATCTATAGTAGGAGCTGCAGGTTTTTTATTAAGTTTTTCTTCTATCAGACTAAGTGCATTAGCAACAGCCTCTCCATAGATTTGTGATTTTAATGCAGCATCAACATTATCATCCATATCTTCACTGTCATACTTATCTTTTAGTTTTATAATTAATGCTTTTTTCTCAGGATCATTCATATAAACTTGAACTTGTTCTTCGAAAAATTCTTGTGCATTTTCTTTTTCAGATTCGTCATTAAAAACTTTATCTGCTATTACTTCAGCTGCTGCTTGTACTTCAATATAGTTATCTGATTCTAATTTCTTTACTGCACTTTCAAAAAGTTTTTTTAAATCTTCTAATTCTTTTCTTTCCTCATCACTAATTTCTTCTTCTGTTACTCTTGATGCTTCTTGTTCTTCATATTCTTGTGGAGTAATGCCGTAAACTTTTTTAAATGCTTCTTCATACTTTTCTTTTTCTCTTTGAATTGCATCTTCTCTATCACTTTCTAAGCTTTGAATTCTTTTATCAAGTAATTGTTTTTGATTTAAAGGGTCTCCTGCTGGTTTTTTTGCAGCAAGTTTAGCTGCCCTTATAAATATCTGAATCAATTCTTCATAAAGAACAGAGCCTTTATTTATTATCCTGTTATTTCTAGCATCAATAAATTGTTCAGGTAAAGTCTTATTTTCAATCCATTCTGCAAATTCATCTAAATCAATATAATAACCTTCATCAGCAAGTGTATTAAGTAATGTATTATTTTCAATTGCTTCAATTTCTTTATTTACAATTTCTTTTGCAATTTCTTCTCTATTATTATAGAGATCTTTCATAAATTTAAAATTCCTCATTAAATGCTCATAAAATTCTCTTGGATTAGAAAGTGTATTTACATAATTAATTAATGAAGAATTTTCATTTTTTAGTACATGCGTATCTATTAATGAATCAAATATTTGATCAATACCACCCATTTTTTCAATCTCTTGTTCTAACTGTAATCTTTTTTCAGAAGTATCAGCTAAACCAAAAAGCAAGCTTGTAAGTGCTTCTTTATATTCTGTAAATTCATTTGTATTTCCTTCATCATAATCTTCAATGAGTGACTCAATAGCTTTTTTTGTTACTTCATCTGAACTTAAACTTGTATCTGATTCTTGTATATTTTTTTTAATATTATTTAATCTACCTGTAACAATATTATTTTCACCTAATACTTTAGCAAGAAACAAGTCAACTAATTTTTCTTGTTTTTCATTAAAACCTGAATATAATTCAATTAATTCTCTTTTCTTACTTGCTTCTTCTAATGCTGGAGTAGAACCAAAGCTTTCTAAATTTTCTACTTCAGTTTTTAACATTTCAATTTCTTGAGTTAGTCTAGCCGAATCAGTTAAATTTACAAAATTTGAAAAATTAGAATTTTGAATTGAAGTTAATTGCCCTAATTCACCATATATTTTATCAATTCTTGAAAGATTATCATCAAAAGAATTACGCAAAAATACATAGTTGAATAATGATTGACTATATGCTTTATTATAAACTTGAGCAATACGGTATTCTTCACTATCTTTTTCATAATCATCAAGATTAGCTTCAAACTTCATTTTTGCTTTTGCACTAACCCACCTTTTACTAATTTCTTTTGCATTTTCTAATGATTTGTCAAATCTTTCTAATGCTATTACTCCTTGTCCAGGTGCTAAACTCCATGCTTGTTCAATATCTTCTGGGGATGCTTGCTTATAACCTTCATAGTGTTTTAAGAACATATCAAAAGTACCAGTTTGTAATGAACTAATAACAGCAGATTGGAATGCAGTAAATTCTGCATCTCTTATTTCTTTTGTAGTATGTTCATCTGGATTATCTACTACATTAGCAACTAAAGCTTGGTTGGCATAGTTGTTAATTCTTGGATCTAAAAAGAACTGACCACTTTTATACATTGTATTTAGTTCTTTTACCACATCATCAGCTAGTTTTTCTCTACCTGTAATATATTTTTGATAACTTGCATCTTTTTTAAAATAATCATTATAACCTACAGTTGCATAACTTTTTATTTTTCCCGGAGCTTGTAATATAGTACCCATCAAGAATCCAGATAAGAATGTCTCAAGACCTTGACTACTCCATTGTTTTCCTATTGCATCTCCTAATAGTCCAGTCCCATATCTAAAATTTCTAGCATCTGGATTTTTAAAAGTATTAACATAATAATTTTGAGTAGCCTCTTGTAAAATATCTTGTGATACTTCTTGAATACCTTCAAAAACATTAGCTTTAAAATAATTAAGACCTACTTTACCATATGTTGCAGGTTTTGCCAATGATTTAATTGCATTTACAAAATTTATTCTTTGTTTTACAAATGCTCCTTCTAATGCTTTTTTACCAGGGTCAAATAGAATCTGAAACTCTTTACCTACATTGGTAACAGTTGAACCAAATCCCATTCTAGCTGTTCCTTTTAAAAAACTTGCATTAGTAATAGATGGAAAAACTAATTTATTAGTATAGTATATCAAGAAAGAATTATTAAGTGTATTCCACCAAGCACCTTTAGAAGCTTGTCTCATCATTGATTCTTGTTGTGCTAAATCGGGAGGAACACCTTTGTTTTTAGGATCAAGTAAAAATTCATTATACAATCTGTCATAAGTTTCATATCTAGTAAAACCACCTTCAAGTTTACCTTCTGATAAACCTAAGTTCATAGCCATTATATCATGCCATAATGCACCAGCAGTAGTAGCACTTCTTGCTAAGTTTGTTAAATTATCTGTATTTTTTAATTGATTATATGCAGCTGTAGTATTATGTAATGGATTTGCAAAAGTTAAAAAACTTTTTCCTGCATTTGCATATAACTCTTTAGCTTTGGATATATTTGAATAGTTTTTTACTTCTGTTAATAATGTTTTTGTTGCTTTAGATGCTTCTACTAATGCTTTAGGAAGACTACCTAATTTTCTTAAAAAGGATGTTCCTCCTTCAACAGCACCAGTAACAGGATTACCTCCTCCAAATAGTGCACCAATAAGAGCACCTTCAGTTGCACCTTCAGCTAAGATACCCATAGAATAAGATGCAGAATTAAGTAAATTTACTGTAAATCCACCTAATCCTCCTTTAGTTGATGCTCCAATAGCATTATAATAAGCATAATCTCTAGCACTTTTTTCATCTGCATAAAACAAACCATCTCCATCAATAATACTTTTGTAAGATCTAATAGGGTCCATAAATCCTTTTGATAGCATTGGCCACATAGAATTTGTTGCCCATTTACTTATATCATCTCCAAATGTTGTATTTTGATTAAACCAAGTATCATTATCAATAAGTGGATGAAAACCAATTTTATTAAATGTTTCTTGTCCATAAGCTTTATACTTATCTCTAAAGGTTCCTTTTGGACTTGCATCATACGCATAAGGTTCTGCATATGCACCTCTATCTGACATGCCATTAATTTTAGCAATACCTTTTTCTAATATTGCCTCAACAGATCCTGTAGAAATACCATCACGTCTTGTTTGTGCAACCTGAGATGGTGGATAATTTGGTGAAATACCTGCTGTATTATCTTTTATAAAATTAGTTTTATTAATAAAATTATCTTGCCAATTAACTTTTGGAGCCATAGGCTGTTCTATACTAGCAGGATTAAGAAAATCACTTTTTGCTAATAATTGATCAACAGGTGGTGGATCATTATTTAAATTTTCTGATGTGTTAATTGTTTCTTCAGCCATGTGTATTAATTATTTTAGAAGTTATACTTCCAATAAGGACTACTAGCAAGTTTACCAAAATTTTCTTGTGCTTTTTCTATTTTTCTAGGATCTCCAGAATTAATTATTTGCCTATATCTTTCAAAATTAATAGCATTTACTGCATTAAGTATATTAGTATTTTCAATTTCTTTAGCATCAACAGTTTTACCACTTCTTACATCATGACTCCAATAATATGGTTGTGGTATTTTTTTAGAACCATCAGGCATTAATTCATATGCTTGTATGTTAGAAATATATTCTCCTCCACCTGGAGATCTTTGGATTACATATTCTCCAGCACCATTTGGGTGTTCATACTTTATTGGTCCTTCTCTTAAAATAACTTCTGTTGGTGTAGCATATTGTTTTTGAAATAATTGATTTCCTTTCCATAATTCTATAGGAGCAATAAAAGTAATACCATTTTGATAGATCTTATCAATCTTAGCTTTGACTTTAGCATCATCTGTCTCTTCATCAGCCATACTTTTGATGACTTCCTCTATTACACTTCTTGGTGCCATAAGTTTCATAGAACCAAGTTTTTCATTTTCCATTGAAACAGCACTTGATCCAATAAAGAAAGGTTCCAATTCGTCATCAGTATTTAACTTACCTTGCATAGCCCTAGCAATTGCTAATGCTTCAGTATTTGTAATTCCTGTGTCTGCTTCCATATCTTCTGGTAGAATATTTCCTTCCGTAGTAATTCTATACTTATCTATATCATTATTCCATTGAGTTGCTAAAAGAGTATTTAACATACTTTGCGTTGCTTGATTTGCAAATGACCAAGGTACACCAGGAGCAACTTTCATTATAGACTGTTCAGAAGCAATTCCATATTGATTTCCTGTACCACTTGACTTTGCATTAACAAAAAATGGAATTAAACCTCCATTTGTAGGTTTGCGTTTAGTTAAATCCTCAAAAGATTGATCAAATACATCAGCTATCCAAGAAGCTGGATCTGATACATTTTCTCTACCATCTCCAAAAATATTATCAGCAATTGCAGGAATATTGGTTAAAGGAAATACATAATTATACCAATTATCGAAGGTTTCAGCTTTTTGATTAGTATTTTTTCCAATATTGAATCCTAAAATTGCACCAATTTGTTTATCTAGCTCAGGTGCTAATTTTTTAAATTCTCCAAGATGTCCATTTCCCTGTAATAAATATCTATTCATGACTAAGTCAATTGCTCTTTCAATTTTTGTATTATTTATATTACCATATGCTTCTGGATCTTTAGCTTTAACTTGTGAAACAATATAATTTATATCTTCTGAAAATTTCTTTCTAATAATAGAATTATTATTTCTTTCTATTATGCTCATAGCATCAGATGATCTACCTGCTTGATCAAGTAATGTAGCATTATCTCCCGCATTATATAACTCAGTTAAATTATGCACTGGATGTTTTATTGTCCAGCTTTTAAGCATATTGTTTAAACTATATAATTGACTAGTATTAGATAATGTTTTAATTACTTCATTTGGATTACTAGAATAACTATTCCAAATAGTACCCCAAATTTTTTGCATCTCAACTTTATTTGCTTTAGTAGTTCCGTTTTTTAATACATTTTGTACTAATACTCTATCATTTTTATTTAAAGAAAATTTGTCTAAGAACTGTGCTAATTGAGCTGATGTAAATGTATCACTGTTTACACCATTTGCAATAGTTTTCATAAGATGATTTCCACTTTCTACTATTCCATCTGCCATTTGATTTTTACTCATTTTTTGAAGATCATCAAATGTAAATTTACCTTCAGTATTACCACCTGCATCATTTGCAAGCAGCATATTAAGATCAAAACCATTTGCTTGAGGATTTTTATTTAGTTTGCCATTTTCATCAAATGACCAAACACCTTTTTTTATATTAAAATCAACAGCTTTTTCAAACATTTTAGCTTCATTTTGTGCTTGAATTTCATCTAATCTGTCCTCGTGACCACGTTTTTGTCTTTGTTGTGCATGTTTATCTCTTAGAAATTCTAAACCTACAGGATTAGCTTTTACTATATATTCACTATTTAAATCTGCATAATCTCTTGCACTTTGGATTATAACTTGTTCTGCTGCAATTGATGCAAATCCTGCATCAACTTTTAATCTTGCTAATTCTATATCAGCTAGAATATCATCAACAGAACTTTTTGTATTATCATTAACTTGATTATTTAAATCACTAGCATTCTTTTCAATTGCAGTATTTACTGAAAGTAATTCAGTTAAACTTTTACCATAATTATTTTGTTGTGGCTTAACGTTACCATTGTTAACATCTTTTTCTACACTAGCCATTAAATTTTCTGTTGTGCTTAATTTATCTTTTGCCTCATTATCTTTTGCACTAGCATAAGTTTTAATATAGTCATATTTCTTTTTAATGTAATCTTTTTCGGCTTCTAATGTACTTCCAAATTTTTCTTTATTTTGGTATGCATAATTCATCCTTTCAACAAAAGCCTCTTCTCTAAATTTATCTTGCATATCAGGTCTTTGAGTATATTCAGCCAAAAACATTTCTTGTAATGAAGGTAAAACTATGTCACCATTTTTTTTCCTTACCATATATAATCCTGATGGATCTGGAGCTTCATGTATTTTATTAACTTTATATTTAGCTGCCAATTCCATAAATTCTTTTGATATTTGTACATTAGGTGTATAAGTTACATTTCCCATGTTTAAAGTTTCATCAAGAGTAGCATCTTTAAACATCTGTCTTCGTAACTCAAGTCCTTGCATACCAGTACCCCACCACTGACTTCTTTGTTTTACATCCTGAGATGTTTTTAAAGTATTAGCACCTTCATATGTATTTTTCCAATTTTTTGTCCAAGCCATATCTTTCATAAGATATTTATCTTCATAAAATGGTTTAAAAACTTGTGTAGCTTGATTTACATTTTCTTCTAATGACAGATCAAGACCAGAAACTCTTTTAAGATTAAAGTCAATTTGTTTTAATAGTTGATCTTTTTTCTGAACATTTAAATCATTAGTTAAATCAGCACCATATAATTGACCATATAAATTATTTAACTGTTTCCAATTATTATCATACTGTGATTGTTTTGTTTGTAAAACATTTGCATAGAAATTTAGATCAGGTTGAAACGGCTGATAATCAGGTATAAAATCTGTAACTCCTTGTAAATACGTTGCCATAATTTATGTTTGTGTAAAGCTATTAAAATTTTTTAAGTTTAATAAACATATAAAGTTTATTTTATAAATGGTAACCATGAATCAATATGAACAAACCCACCATCTTTATAAGTTTGTCCACCATATTTTCCTGATGCTGGATACCCCATTGTATTAACAGCATTATTATTAGCTTGATTAGTATTAGAACCTTTTTTAACACCAATTTTTCTATCTGCACATTGTGATGGAGTTGAATCACCGTTAGCTTTACACCATTTAAATGCCTCTTCCCATTCTTGAGTGCTTGAACTTGAACCTTGTCCATTAACCTGTTTATTACCAGGTATATAATTCATTCTACCTCCTACTCCAGAAGATACAGCATAGTTAGGATTCATCTGGTTAAGAGCATCTGTTTTCCATCTATTTGTAATTGCATTAGTATATTGATTTCTTAAATTACCTCTCATTGCTAATTTAGCATTATCAAACTGTTGATTTGCTACAGTATTTTGATCATATAATCTTTGTGAAGATGCTTGTTTTAACATACTTTCTTGATTTCTAACATCAGTTCTTTTTAATTCAAATTGATTTGCTAGGTTCACATTAGCATTGTTATATTTAGAAAGTATGTCAGCAGCATTTTTACTAGCTTGACCTTGTATACCTGATGATCTTGCAGACAATGCTTGAGGTCCAGCAAACTGTGCCATTCCTTGAGTTTGTATTTTTGCTTGTTCTGCATTAGCACCAAGTTCTCTTGTTGGATCTAGAAATGTAGGTCTTGGTGTTTCAAGATCTGCTCCAGCTGACCACGGCATATATTTTTTAATACCCATTTTATCTGCAAATGCACCAGTAGTTTTGATTGTGTCTTGTAACCACCATTCTGCAGGAGGACCTGGAACGGGTATAGTCTGATCACAAGGGCATGAACCATCTGGAAGTTCATCAACTTGTATAACAGAACCGTCTGCTTTTTCACAAGGACATTTTTTCTTTGTTTCTTTACAACTACATATTGATAAATCAAATTCTTTACTTTCAGCTTTACACTTTGCTTCTGCTGCTATAGCTTCTGGTGATCCTGATGCACATGGTTTTTTAGGGGTATCTGGTATATCTTCAAATGATAAATCATGAATCCCCTGATTTTCACCTTGAGTAGTGTTAGTATAGTACCCATCAATAGGAGATATGTTTGTTACACCCATACCAGATTCATCATTATATCCACTTTGTTTACCATATGGACTATAACCTGAAAAACTTGCAATACCAAGAAGAGATGTCAGAGTTTCCTCATCATAATTATTTGGATTAGCATCAATATCTTTCATTAATGCATCAGCTGCAATAAATCCTGCTTGTTGTAAATACGCTTCTTTATCCATATCACCTCCATCTCCCCAGTTCATAGGTAAACCAACTGCAGTTGATATTTGTTTAAGTGAATTATATGCAGGTTGACTTATTTTCGTATACATTGCATCAATTTCAGCATCTGTTAAATCAGGATCAGCTTCTTTAACTGCTTCTTTAAATCCTTTTTTATCACCTGTACCAGCACCTGTTTTTACTCTTATGTCACCTGTACCATCTTTATACATCCATGAACCAAAAGGATAAGGTTTTCCATTAGCACGAGCTGGTAATCCATCAAAAACTTTAACACCCATAGTAGATGTTTTAAGGTTTCTTTCCTGCATTCTTAAATATTGTTCAACTATCTTATCATCACTTAATTTAGTTTTATCATTTGGATCTATACCAAATTTAGTTTTATAGTCATCAGAATATCTAGCTGGTTTTGGAGTACCATCAGCATTATATCTAGTTTTACCTTTATAACTGTCTCTAGTAGTAAGAGTTTTTCTTACTTGTGTAGCAAATGCAGCTTTAGCTTTGTCATCATTAAAAGTTTCTTTCATTGCTTCATAAGTTGCAGCAGCAACTTGATTACCATTCCAACCTGATGCTAAATCAGCACCAGAATATTTATCATAACCTTTTGCACTGATTTTTTGTTCTACTTTTTTACCATCTTTTACAACAAAAACTTTAGTATTTGTACCTTTTCTTTTTGCTTGTGCATATGCTCTTTTTAATGCAGCTGTTCTTAATGCAGGATCAGTATCCCATTTTGGATCATAGGGTATTTCAATACCATCTTGAGCTTTTCTCAAAGGAATTCTTTTAGTTCTATTTTGAGTCATACCACGTGATGCTTCCGGCATATCATAAAAGGGCATATCATAGCCACCTAATTCCATATAACCACCATATTGTTGCTGTGGTAATTCTATTCGTTCTACAGGTAATTCTTGATTCATTATATTTAATTCTTCTGGGGAAAGTTCTACACTTTTATATTTTTCTGGATTATTATGCATATCTGCCCATTGGTCATAAGGAGTAATTATACCTGAATCAGGTAAATTAGGAGGATGAATCCAATTAGTTATTTTTTTTTCTATGTGAGGTGGCTTAGGAATATAAGATGCATTAACATTTCTATTATAGTCAGCTTGCCAAGGTATATTAGGATCTCCTTCTGTACGTGGACCTCCTATACGTTCCCATCCTTCAAAATTAAGACCATCTTGAGCAAAAGGCATATTATAACCACCCATTGCCATACCATATTGTGCCATAGGAGCTTGTTGCATCTGTTGTTGTTGCATCATCATTGCTTCTTCTTCAGACATAGGTTGTTGTCCTTGTTGTGACATCATTTGTTCTTGACCACCACCCTGAGCTTGTTGCATAACTTGTTGTACAAGTCCAGCAGCTTCTTCAGGTGAAGCACCTAGTTGAGCAAAGATTTCAACAATACTCTCTGGAGGTAAACCATTCTGTAATAAATTCATAACAACTTCAGCAGGTTCAGCACCCCTTTCTAATGCAGATTTTACTTCTTGTATAATTTGCATCATTTCATCTCCACCTTCTTGTTCTTGACCTTGACCTTGACCTTGTTGTTGTTGCATCATTGCCATCTCTTCAGGAGAAGGTTGCTGCATTCCTTCTTGAGCTCTTTTTAGTCTTCTCATACCACCATATCTCATCATTTCTTCTTGAGACATAGGAGGTTCTTGCTGAGGCTCTTGTTGCATTTGTTGCATTTGTTGTTGTCCACCTTGTAATTGACCCATAACAGATTGAATAAGACCACCTACTTGTTCTTCAGGCATACCCAATTGTACAAAAATTTGCATGATTGCTTCCGGAGGAATTTGTCCTTGTAATAGTTGTGCAATTACTTCTTCAGGTTTAGCTCCTTGTTCTAATGCTTGACCAACTTGCTGCATTATTTGTTGCATTTGTTCTTGACCACCTTCTTGTTGTGGTGCTCCTTGAGCTTGTTGTTGCATCATCATTTCCTCCTCAGAAGGTTGTCCCATACCTTGTTGTGCTCTTCTTAATCTTCTTTGTCCACCCCATCTCATCATTTCTTGTTGTGCTCCTTGCATTTGTTGCATTATACCACCAATTAATTGTTGTACTTGATCTTCAGGCATTCCTAATTCAACAAATATTTGAGCAACTTGCTCTGGTGGAATTTGAGATTGTATTAATTGAGCAGCTACTTCTTCAGGAGCAGTACCTTGTTGAAGTGCTTGTCCAACCTGTTGCATAACTTGTTGCATCTGATCATCACCTCCTTGTTGAGGTTGTTGTTGTTGCTGCTGCATCATCATCATCATTTCTTCTTCTGATGGCTGTTGCATTCCTTGTTGTGCCCTTTTTAATCTTCTATAAGGATATCCTCCATTCATCATCATTTCTTCTGGAGATTGTTGTTGCATCCCTTGTCCTGGAGCCATTTCTTCTGTAGGTTCAGCAACAGGATTATTATCATTTGTTTCTACAGCTTGTTCTAACATATTTTCATCACCACCTTCTTTTTGATCCATCTGTTTTTTTAACTGATCATTAAGAACACTTATTTCTTTATTAGGCATTACATCTTGTTCAGTTAATCCTCTAGCTTCCATACAAGGTTTTGCTACTGCAGGAATTCCTTGAGGAAATCCTTTTTTAGATTCTTGAGCAAGAGCTAAACATCCAAGTTTAATTACATACTTTTTAATCATTAATTCTGCAGTCTTTCTTTCTATTTCATCTGAATCAGGATCTTCTAAGATAACTCTATATTTTTGTACGTCATACTGTTTTGCAAGTTCTGCTGGAGTATAAGATTTATTTGTACCACCTTTACCAAACATGTTTAGTAATTCAGGATCCTTTATTAACATTCCTCTTGTATCACTAAATATAAATGTATCTTCAGGAAGGTTCAAAGGGACACCACCTGCACTATGCCGTGGACCTTTAATTATTTTATGTTCTGGAAATCCATCACCATTAATGTCTCCATATACTGTCTCACCTCCCTCTGCTTCAAGATTAGCTTCATCTCTAGGGACAGAAGTAATATACTTACTTTCTTTAAGTTTTGGGGCATTACTATATTTATTATAGTCTGCTCCACCCATAGTAGCTGAATCATTAGCTAATGCTCCCTGAACTTGATATCCAGTTCTAGCTTTTGGTAATTTTTTAATTCTAACTTTTATCATGATATATTTTATAAATATTCAACTTGTCCTCCGGCTTGTAAGAATTGTTCTAATTCTTCCGGGTTCATATAAACTTCTTCATCTTCTTCAAATGAACCTCCGTATTGGAAGTCCTTACTTATGGTTGGACCACCTTTTAAAACTTTTTCTGCAGCTTCTCTATCTTGACTAGTATAAATTAGTTTTCCACTTGCATCATAGATCATAAAAGTTGGAGGATCTGAATATCCAACCTGCATAGTTCTTCCTGAATTTTGTTTTTTCTTTTTTTCAATTGCCTTATTAACATCATCTATGGTTTTAGAACCACCTTCTTGCATGTAACCACCATACTGACCATATGTTGCTCTACTACTTCTATCTTGTCCTTCTTGATCATATCTGAACATACCAGATTTAGAACCAAAGTCTTGCCAATCTCCTCTATCTTGTTGATCTTCTGCAGCCATTAAATCCATTGAATTAGTTGCTTCGCATCTTCTTGTACCTGAATTCCATACAGTTCCTGGACCACATTGTCTTTTTTTATTAGGATCAAATAAATTCATTAAACCACTTGCAGCTGAATTAAATACATTAACACCTGCTTCAAGATCTACATTTTTATTTATTTTATTTTCTATACCTACAAGGCTAGGATTATAACACCTTGTATTATTACTATCATTTCTAGCTTGTGATGTGCAATAACATTCACTCGTACTATCATTCTTTTGTTCTTCTGTACAAGTTTCTAAACCACGTCCTTCTTGAGTTGGCTCTGTTTGCATAAAGTTATTTGAATTACTATTGTATGCAGTAACTGCAGCACTTGTTGGAGATGAATCCTGAAAACTGGGGTTAAAAAATTGTTGAGCACCCCATACTGTATTAGGAGCTTGCGTAACATTTCCCATAAATCCATTTTGATTTCCTAAAACAGGATCATTTACACCACCCGGAGCATATTCATTTAAATAACCTCCATATTGTTTTTTAGGTTTCTTTTCACGACCTCCCCAGTTTTGAAGATTCATTTTATTCTTAACTGAATTCATTTTATACTTAACTGAATTCCAGTTGACTCCTTTATCTTCTTTTTTATTATCCCAGTTTGTAGGATTCATTCTGTATTTAACTGCATTCCAGTTAATTCCTTCATTATCTCTATTACCTCTTTTATTCTGTTCCATTAATTGTTCTAACTGAGATAGATCAACAGCATTAGAACCTGTATTATAAACATCAATATATTTTTTAGGCCTACCCAAAATACCTCTTTTAGTAACATAACTTGCTATTGGAGCACCTGATAGTTGTCCTGTATAAGGATTTCTACTATCTAAATAATATGGATTAGATTGTTGTTGTACATATGTACCTGCATAATTATTACGATTCCAAGGTAATAAATAGTCAAGAACATTATAATTACCCAGTGATCTATCAACTTTATAACTTATTTTAGATTTAGTAACACAACCATTATAAGTTGCATTCCAAACTTTACCTGGAGGACAATTATGATCACTAACTTTTGGAGCATTATTATCTTTATCTAAAACATACTTTTTAGTCTTATCATACCACTGTATACCATCAATATAATCGTAAATATCAGAAATAGAACTAGATCCATCAGGATTATAACTACCTCCAAACTGAGCTTCTTGTAGATCTTCTGGTTCATAGTATTCAGCTTCATCACCACCATAGATAAACTTAAACAAAGGTTCTTTAGCATCACTATCTACAAAACCCCCAAATTCAGTCTCATACCCATATTGAGCTGTTGGCATTTCTTGACCCATGGTATCATCAGCAAGATTTTCTTTAGGTCCATTTTGCATTAACATGTTTAGAATCTGAGGATTACTCTGAGCATTTTTATATATTTCTTCTGTAAGAGCTATATTAGAATTATCCTTAAGTTTATTTTTAAAAAGATCTTTTGTTTTTGCTATATCAGATGTTAAAGTATCTACACGTGATCCTTTTCCTACAGCAGTATCTTTTGGATCACCACCTTCTTGAAATTTTGAAGTAAATTTTTTTATAAATTGTTTTTTGCTAATACCACCTTTTGAAAAATCAGGATCAAAAGATTCTTGTTGTGCTGGTATAGTGTCTCTATACTTCCAATAATCAGAACGTGTTGGATTTTTTATATTAAAAGGAGGTCGTGTTAAAAACTTCATTGAATCCGGAAGGATCTCTATGTTATTATCAATTTCATTACTCTTTGTAGCTGTTGGATCAAGTATTCTACTTGAACCTACATCTGTACCACATGTACATTTACCAAATGCATCCTTTTTTTGATAATTAGGTAATCCAGGACTTTTACACTGACATGGATTTGCAAATGCATCATATGTCTTGTATCCTGCATAAGTTAATCCAGCAGCAAGAAGACTAGCCCTAAGACCTAGTTTAGGTTTATAATTAATAGCATTTTTTATATCAGCACCATATGAACCCTCTTTAGCTGGATCAATAACATTAGGTCCTAATGCTGAATTTGAATAACCAAATGTTGGAAGAGTTAACACATTAACGTTTCTTGCAGCTGTTCTAATTGGATTACCTAATCCAAATAATTGAGGAAGCCAAGTTGACATACCAATATTTTCCAGTCCTCTTCCAGTTTTACCCCAAAATCCTAATCTATCCAATGTAGCCGGAGCTATATCTGATACTTCTTGAAGTCTACCTAAAGTACGAGGAAGAATAACTTGGCCAGGATAAAAAGATTCAGCATCTTCAAATCCACGCATGTAATTAGGATATGGTGTATTAAACTTACCTGTTACCTTATATTGAGGAATCTTATCAATAGCGTAATTAGGTTGATCTGCTGGAAGCATATAACCTTGTTCCATAGGATCTAAAGATCTTTGAGGATAACCACCTTCAAAACCAGTTAAATATTTTTCAAACGTATTAGTTCGCCCTATTCCAGCATCTGTAGTAAGATATTTACCCATTCTAGTAAAAGAAGTACCTAATGGTCTAGTTATATCATACTTAGTTGTAGAACCAGTAGTTAAAGGAGTACCAATTTGATCAAATACTTCAAATGTATTTGCACTAGGATCTGTTTTAAAATAGAATCTATTTTTAAATGTAAGTTCTTTTGCTTTAGAAGGTGTGGCTCCAAAAGGCAATTGTTGATTAGGTCCAAATGTATGTTTAAGCTCAAAAAACTGAAAACCATTATCATCAATTCCTGACATAACTTTTGAATCCATTGGATAAACTCCACTTATAAGTCCATCATACTCAGCTGTTGGTTCAATATCCATTAGTGAAAATGATGAATAACCGTTAGAAACTTTATCAATAATTTTTTTAACATCATCTTGATATAACTTTAGTCTATCAACTGATAAAGATCCGTCTACATTAGTAACAGAACCTGATTGACTAAAAATACCAGAAGTACTTGATAGTTCTGCTCCATTTAATAAACTCCAAAGTGCGTGTCTATTTTGAGTAAATGTTGTTGCTAATTTTGGTTTAAATTTAGGACCTATCCAAGGTAGTCTAGTCACACCTTCACCAATAGTACCAAAAACAGGAGCTAATTTTCTCATTCCTGAAAAATTAGTCATTGGGGTAAGTTTTCTTGTAAAATTAAAACCTCTCTCTATAGGTTTAACTAGGTTTTGGAAAACTTTACTTATACCTGTTTGACCTGCATATTGAAATTTAGGTAACTCACCACCTATTTTTGCAGTAGGTAAATAATCCGTAGACTCATAGTCATCTGAAATAGGTCTATAATTTCCTAAGTAATATGATAAATCTGGAAAAGATTCTTGTGATTGCATTCCTGGAGTGTTCTTCATTAGATCTTCTATAGAAAAAGGTTTCTCAGTTTTGTCCTCACCTTTACCAGTGTATTGACTTAACACACCTTCTTCAGTTGATTCATATTCATCATCATCATACTCTTCCTCATTTTCACCACCAAATTGCCAATATCCACCATATTTAAATGCTGATTGTTGCTGGTCTTCTTCAGTTTCTAATTGGGAGTTACTATTATTTGCAGCTTCTTCTTCATCATAATAACCTTGATCTGAATTAGCAAGTTCTTCTTGTTCTGCATCACTAGAACTTGTTTCATCTTCTTCTTCTGGAACTTCTTCTTCTGGAGCTTCTTCTTGATTTGTTTGTGTTTGTTGATTACCTTCTTCTAAATCAGAATCTATAAAACCTTCTTTAGTTAATTGATCAAGTGCAGCTTTAATTATACTAAGAGCATTTTGCTGATCTAATACATAATTTGTTATTAAATCATTATATACAAGATCCTTTGGTACCCCCTGTCTTAATGAAGTATATATATTTTCATATATTTGATTCATTCTCCGTGGGTCTCTACTTTCTAAAGCTACTTCCATTCCCATTTGAGCTTTCTTTAAAAACTTTGAAGTTTTATTATAATACCCAGGTTTTTCTCCTGGAAGTGGTTTTCTTACTATTACTGATTTTTTCATAATCTATATTATATATTAAATATACTAAATTTTAATTTAATCAATAAACTTATAAAGTTTATTGTTCTTCAATTACATAACCATTTTTAATGTATTCTTCTATTTCTTTTTTGTTAAGGTTTATTTTTATAGCACCACCTTTTTTAAAGTTGTTTAAACTACCACCTTGATTAAAATTAAAATTTCCAGTTTTAATGCGATCTAATATATCTTTTTGTTTCTCACTTGCAACGTTATTTTGTTTTTTAATACTTTGAATTATACTTTTATAAAATTCTCTATTTGCAAATGACATTGGAGTCATATTTAATAAATCTATATAATAGTCAGGATTACCAATAGGATATATTTTAGGTATCTCTGTTGGAGATTTAATAGCATTAGCTTGTTCAATAGCTAAACTTCTTTCTTTATTAGCTGAATGTGCTCGTTCCATACCCTCCATTATCTTTAGTTCATTCATTAATTTTGCAGAGAGTCCAACTGGTTCTTCAGGAAATGCAAACTCTAATTGACCATAATTAGATTTTATAACAGGATCAGGTTTTCTAGTTATTCTATTAAAATTATTTGACGAATTAATTATTCTTGTTTTAGCAATTTCAAATGGTTCAATAAGTGATGAAGAATTAGGAGAACCTGGTAATTCTTTAAGAATTTCTTGATATCCTTTTAACCAATGTGGTTTATCTGTAAACATTTTAATACTTTCACCAGGTATTTCTGTCATTGTTTTACCAGTTTCAGGATCAATAGCTCTATATGCATAATGTCTTCCTTTAATAGGGAGTCCTGTTACTGGATTTATTTGACCTCTTTTAAATGTAGGTATATCTGTTTCAAAAATAACACCACCTTCTTCAGGTAAATAACTCATGTCAGGATATCCTTTTTGAAAAGAAGGAAATGATGTAGGTCTATTGTGAACTCTTTGTAATAAACTAGATCCTTCTGGATTAGAAGGTGTAACACTTCTTAATAATCCTATATTTTGAAAATCTTTAAGAGCATCCATTCCAGCAACTCTATATGATTTAAGAGGGTTATTTAATTTTTCTGCTAAAGGATTAATTTTATATAAACTACCTATTGTTCTTCCAAAAACTTTATTTACACTCCCTATAGGTTTAGATAAGTTTTGTAAAAGTTTTACTGCACCTCTATATTGAAACTTTGGTAAAGCACCACCATTTTTGTATTTACCCAATTGTCTTAAGCCATCAATAACACCTCCTGTTTGATGAAGTCTTATTCGACCCCCTCTAAATGTACGTGCAGATTTTGGTATTACTTCCGGTATTTGTAATAATTCTTCTATTGTTTTAGGTTGAAAAACATTTTGACCTGCAGAAAAAGGACCAAATTTATATTTAGGACTTAATATACCAGTTTGCATACTTGCATTAAATGGTATATTTTGAAAACCTGTACCGCTATAAAGATCTGTCAAAAGTTGAGATGATTTAGTACTTCCACCTGGTACATCTGGATGTACTTGTTTAAAAAGAGAGCGGTAATATGCTTTATCTAAACCTGATAACTGACGAAATTGTTCAGCATTTGTTGCAAACGTAGTTCCTTCTGGATTTATATTTCTTAATCCAGGTGTTAGATCTACTCCTGTATTAAGACTGTTAACTCCTGTTCTAACAGCTTGAATTCCTTTTCTAATTAAAGGAGAAACTCCTAGATAACCCAAAGTCAAGTTTCCTGCAGCATCCCCATAATTTCCTTTATTTAAATCACTAGCAGCGTTTGCCAGAAATCCATTAGGTCTAATAGCATCCAATGTAAAGGGTAGTGTAGCTTTAGTAAGATAATTGGCTACATATTGTCCTGGATATCCTGTAGTTCTCCCCATATAGTTTAATCCTCTTCCTACCGTGTTCAACCCTCTTCGTACCGTGTTATAGGTTCTTACTCCAAAATTACCTGCATTTTTAGCTGCATTTAATGCTGTAGCAGCATTTCTTAATGCAACAGCTTGTCTGGCAAGTTTAAATCCTATACCCCCTGGTACAAACATTGAAAGTGCTTCTAAAGCCTCCCAATTTTTTTGAGACATCCTGTCAGCTGCTCCTCTTATACCATTAGCTTCATAACCTCTATATATGTCGTCTCCATAGTTTAAAGGATTAAGTGAATTAAATACATTTAAAAATTCTAGAGGTCCAAAAGAAGTACCTGTACTAAGACTCGAACGTGTAC
>Ga0209353_10000711_pt1 | contig 19915 bp, 27 predicted proteins | sample LauGreSpBDMM15SD_2_FD_187561 | JGI IMG/M metagenome (GOLD analysis project Ga0209353, IMG submission 187561) | Freshwater lake microbial communities from Lake Michigan, USA - Sp13.BD.MM15.SD (SPAdes) (version 2) | ecosystem: Environmental > Aquatic > Freshwater > Lake | place: Lake Michigan...
CAACATGAATCAATCAACTCAAACCGAAATCAACGCTGTGGAACAAACAGAAACACCACCACGCGAGGTAACACCAACGCTGATACACACCTTGCTTCATGCAATCAATACGCACATTGACAAACAGGTTGAAGAGAAGGTCAGCGCCGTCCTGCAAGCTCATGGTACTGTGAAGTACATCGACGAGTCGTTCAGAGAGGCAATCAAAGACATCGCAGAAGAAGCGATAAGCGAGCACAACGACACAGAGGAACACCTGAACAATGACTCGGTGTTGGAGTTGATGGACGACCGCATCACAGAGCAGGTACGCAGAGAGGTGCGTGACACCGACATCAGCAACCAAGTACATGACGCAATCACAGACTACGACTTCGATGACAAGTTTGATGCGTACGACGTTGACGACAAGATAGAAAATTATCTAGACAGCAACGACTACCCTGACGCAGACCGAGTGCAGGAGATGATTGAGGAAGTACTTGAAGAGAAGTTGGCAAGCACATTGATAAAACTTTTGGAGAAACTTAATGGAGTTTGAAGACTTAGAACAGAACGCAAAGCACAACGCCATATCCAAGTATGGCGACCCGCCCGACGATTGGTATGAGTCAGTCTACTCGCAGTACATCGGTGACAAAGCAGTAGAAGCTACGGGTATGTTTGTTGAACACATCCACTACGCAGGCTTCCACTCACAAGGTGATGGCGCATCGTGGACAGGGTTAGTCAACATCGACGCCTTCATTGAACACAATGTAACGCCTACGCACCCCAATGCAGGGCGATACATGGTTCTGCTTGCGTTGATGCAGGAGGAGTGGTTTGGTAAACATCTCCGCATATACACGAAGTCATTCGTGTGTTGCAACTCAAGCTGTATGGGGTTGGAGAGTACATCTGCCCCTGCGGATGTTGACTCTGACTACAACGAAGCGGTGTTCGCGCATGGCATCTTCCAAGGTGCAAGCGTGCGTGACTTAACGCGGTCGATAGACTTCGACCACTTGATAAATGACTTAGAAGAGTGGGTGCTCGCAGAGGCAAAGTCATTGGCGGATGAGATTTATGTAGCTCTTCGTGATGAGTATGAGGCATACACAAGCGAGGAAACTTTTAAAGAAATCATCTATATAAACGGCTGGCGCTTCGATAGCAAAGGCAATCTTTTAACTGAAGAGGAGGTGTCCCATGGGATATAGGTCAGATGTAGCGTATGTCATACGCTTTGGAACAGCAGAGCAACGAGACACATTCGTTGAGTTAGTCAAGCATCGCAACGATGACATGACACAAGCACTCATTGAGTGCGAGACAGAGTACGAAGAACCCATCATCACATTCGAGGTACAAGATGTGAAATGGTATTCAGACTACAAAGAAGTGAGGGCGCATCAAGCACTCATGGATTGGTCAATCGAGCTATACGCAAACGCAGGGTGGCGTTGCATCGAATTGGGTGAGGATGGCGCAGAAGAAGAACACCAAGGGGGTGAATGCGATGACCTTGGGGACTACATCTACACATCACACTTAATCAACACAGAGTTCCCCGCACTTAAATCAACCACAACCACAGAGGAGTAATCACTATGTACGCAAACACAACCAGAGCTTTACCTTGGGTGCGTAGCTATGCTGAAGCACAGTCAGTATTCAATCATCGCGGCGCAGTCCGTAGCAAGAGATGGGCGGAGAACGAACGCCCACTTTACAAGACCTACTACCATTACAGAGTAGCGAAGTATGAAGACCGCTTCGACATCGTTCTGTACAGCACAGTTATGGCTCGCTACTATGCGCCAACAATGGTTGACGGCAAGCAACACGAACGCCGTTTGTTTATGGGTGACAACTCAATCACAAGCAAAGACTTCATGGACAATGTGTTGAACAAATGCAGTTGGAAGCGTGTCGAGAACTCACAACGCGGTGAGGTGATTGCGCCTGTGTACAACAAGGCGTTCATGTACGACGGCGACACACCATTCAGCGCTGACTTCATGTATGTTGACGGCGTGCTCGACACAACCAAGTCAACCCATACACCTCACTACAGAATGGTGTCGGGCAACGAGGACAAGACGGCACGCGCAGAGGTACTCAAGAAGTTCGACAACTACCTCATGCTTGTGCAGATGCGTCTGCCAGAGTTTGCCGCTGAGGTTACGCTGTCTGACAGCTTGGGTCGTCCTTGGGGTAGCGGTGCGGTGTCAGAGTACGACTCTCGCAAGTGTGTCGGGAAGATTGCGGATGACTCAGCCACATCGAACGACATCCACGAGTTCTTTGAGATGTGTCAGGACGCGTTCAATGTGTTGGCATCCAAGCGTGCATACAAGCAGAGAGACTTTTTGCTAAGCCCGCGCTGGCAATCAACCGCACCAGTCGATGGCATAGAGAAGCTGGAGAAGCAAATCACCGCAGACGAGGTGCGTAAAGCGGTGTCGACCCGCATCCTCAAGGCGCTGGAATTGAACAAGAAGTCCATCAAGCAACTCATTCCACAATTCGTTGTGGAGAAAGACTACCCCCGCAGTAATGTGCATTGGTAGAAACCCGAGGGTGTCTAATCTTGGACACCTATGTTAGAATAATGTCAAACACTACAGGAGAAGCACTATGACATTCGAGAAGATGACGCTTAACCAGCGTATACAAGCCGCGAACATTGACTGTATGCGGCACCCACAATATGCACTGCTCAGCGGTGTGATATGTATGGGCAAGTCAGAGGTCTCAAAGACCATACCCACAGCCGCAACCAATGGGCGTGACAAGAAGTATGGCGAGGCATTCATTCAACCACTCAACCGCAGACAACTGCGCTACCTCGTACTGCATGAGAACTTCCATGTGGCACTCAAGCATTGCATCTTGTACAAGCGCGAGACTAAATCTATGCCCAAGCTTGCCAACATCGCGCAGGACTATGTGGTCAATGCCCTCATCGAAGAGCTTGACCCCGAGTTCACATTCGTTGAGAGACCCTCGCCTCGCCTACTGATTGACCGCAAGTACTTCGGTTGGTCATTCCCTCAAGTGCTCAACGACTTACTCAAACAAGGTCGCAAGGAACCCGACAAGGACGGCGATGGTGGTGACGGCTATGACTTCGATGAACCTCTTGATGTGCATGAAGACCCTGTGTTCGATGACGCAGAGGACGAGCAACAACACAGCAAGAATGTTGACGATGCCAATCGTCAGGGCGAGATGCTTGCGCGTAAGTTAGCAGGCAAGGGTAAGGGTGGTCGTGACATCTTCGGCACAGCCAAGGAACGCACAACCAACTATGTCGAGGCTATGCAGGACTGGCTCGTGTCTGTGTGTAGTGGCGACGAGAACTCACGCTTCTGTCCTCCCAACAAGCGGATGCTTGCATCGGGTTACATCATGCCCTCGCACTTCAACGAGACAGTCGGCGAGCTTATCCTTGCACCCGATACATCGGGTTCGATGTCACCCTACTATCGCATCATCTTCGGTGAGATTGTTCGTATGCTCGCGCAAGTAAGACCCGAGTCTGTTCGTATCTTGTGGTGGGACAACGAGGTGTGCGGTGACCAAGTGTTCAAGCCTGTTGACTACGAGCAGATTGCAACACTACTCAAACCTCAAGGTGGTGGCGGCACTACACCGCAAGTAGTTGTTGACTACATACTGCACCACAAAATCAATGCTAAAGCAATCGTGTGGCTGACTGATGGCTACCTCGGTTGCGATACCCCGAATACCCCAATGCCGTCTCTGTGGGGTGTGGTGGAGAACGAGTCATTCGTTCCCACTCACGGCAAGTTAGTTCGTATCTCTGTTTAATCAATCAACCTTTGGAGTAATCAACATGAATCAATATCTTTCTTCTTCTCAAGTCATCAACCTCATCGCCGCTGTCGGTCACAAGCGCACAGTAATCGTGGAGGGTGAGAACGGCATCGGCAAGACCGCGCTGTTCCATCAACTCAAGCGTCTTCCCAAGTTTGCCAATCACATTGCCGTTGACCCCATCGACTGCACTCAGTTGTCCGATGGCTCTGTATGGATGCCTGACCTTGACCGCGACAACGGCGTGTCGCGTGAGCTTCCCAACGAACGCTTCGGTGTCAGCAAGTCCAATCAGCGTGGCGTCAATGGCAGTAAGCCAATCATCGCGTTCTTAGATGAGATAGCCAAGGCACCGCAGTTCATCAAGAATGTGCTTGCGCCTATCGTCTACGAGCAACGCGTTGGCAACTACCACTTCGTCGAGGGTAGCGTCATCTTCTGTGCAACCAACCTATCAGTCGAGGGTCTCGGCGACTCCATCCAAGCTCACTTGCGTAATCGTCTGGTGTTCGTGAAGATGCGTAAGCCTACGGCTGACGAGTGGGTCAAGTGGGCAACCGATGCCGGTATCAATCCTATGGTCATCGCGTTCGTAAACAATGAGCCTCGCGTCATGGCATCGTTCCTTGACTACGAGAAGGGTGGTGCATACGAGGGCAAGGACATGTCTAAGGACAACGGCTTTGTCTTCAACCCCAAGTCAACACAGCAAGCATACGCAACGCCTCGTTCACTTGCCGCCGCTGGTGACATCTTGGATGAGGGTCTTGGCATACTCGACGACACAACCATTGAGCAAGCATTGATTGGTACTGTCGGTTACACAACTGCTGAGTCGTTGGCATCGTTCGTTCGCTTCGGTCGTGAGATTTGTGAATATGCGCGTGTCATCAAAGACCCCAAGACTGCACCTTTGTCTGACAACCCAACTGCTCAGTTGATTCAAGTCTTCCAGTTCGTATCGCGTGCCAAGGATAGAACAGAAGCAGAAGCAATCGTCACATATGTGTGGCGTATGCGTGCAGAGATGCAGTCAATCTTCTGCAACACCGTGGCTACATCTCAGCGTGTGGACTTGTTCATCACCTTGTCCGACTTTGGCAAGATGTTGGCTGAACACAAAATCTTTTTCTCAACCAAGTAAGTAACTACAAGGAGTAATCACTATGAACACAACTACAACCCCTCGCTTCAACATCGACACCTGTGCAATGCTGGTGGAATTCAACGCCTCTGTGTGGACGGCTCGCAAGCTGGACAAGTCCACTACCGATGAGGTCACAACAAACAAGCACGCCGCCAAGGATGCGGCTCGTGTCAACAAGCACCTGCTCGCAGGTCGCACAGAACTGGAGGTCATCCAACAAGCAGTAGGTCGTGCTCGTCAGTATGTGTACGACAACACATCGCCTTGGTCTGACTCTGGTCTGCGCTTGTTACCCAACACGCGCTTCATCAAGTTTGCTGAACGCATGAACGAGTTTGATGAGGAGATTGCCGCATTGGTCAAGGCTTTCATCGTCATCTACCCATCGCTTATCACAGCACAGGCTATGGCTCTTGGCGATATGTTTAGACGAGATGACTTCCCAACCCCCAACGACTTGGTCACCAAGTTCTCATTCCGCGTCAACTACATGCCCGTACCAACAGCGGGTGACTTCCGCGTGGATGTGGGCAACAAGGCGCAGGAAGAACTCAAGGCTAAGCTTGAGTCACTAACTCAGGAACGCATCGACTACGCTATGGCAGATGTTCGTGCTCGACTGGGTGAACGACTCAAGCGTATCTCTGACAGACTTACTACTGACTATGTGCAGGGTGAGGCTAAGACTCGACGCTTCCACGACACTCTTGTCGATGGTGCGCTAGAGATGTGTGACTTGGCTAAGTCACTCAACATTACCAATGACCCTGCGTTGGAGACAGCGCGGCGTGAGCTTGAGCAGTTGTTGGTAGGCGTGACTCCTAGCGAGTTGCGTAAAGACGAGACCATCCGTCAGGATGTCAAGAAGAATGTCGACGCAATACTCGACAAGTTTAATTTCTAAGAAAGGAACACTCATGCCTGATATAAAGACCGCGCTGTCCACCGCGCTTTCCGAGTGGGAACAAGACGATAAACAACAGGAGAAACAAATGAAACAACAACCATTTTTCAGCGTCACTAACAACGTGACACGCGCCACATTTGATTATGTGAAGAACAACCCCGCATCCTCATCAGGGGAGGTGAGTAGGGCGCTAGAACAGCGGGGGTACAAGCCATCCTCTATCGGCTCACTGCTCACGCAGTTTATTAAGAAGGGACTGTGTACAAGAGACGCGCAGAACCGATACTCTGTGGCGGTGCCTGAGTATGTACCTATGAAAGCAAGCAAGCATGTCAAACAAGTCATACAGAAAGCCAAAGCTACGCGAGGCGAAGGCATTGCCGCGCTGAGTGCTCAGCCTACGCAGAGGCTGGTGTGGGATGTTGAGACAGTGCTCAACACCATGAGTATTGTGCAGGCTCGTGCCATGTACGATGCGCTGAAGAAAATCTTCGGAGGCTAGTATGTGGGACGTAGCGGTGACTGTGACTTTGATGCTGTTCGGCGCTTTTGTTTTTGTATTCATGGGCGCTATGCTGATTTGGGTGTTGTACATATTACAGAATGGAGCTGACGATGAATGAAGAAGACGAAGCGTTCAACGAGATTGAGCAAAAAGCCAAGCAACGCATGGAGTCTGTGAAGGTGGCAATGAGGGCGGCACTGGCAAGTGATTTGTATGACTCAGGCTACAAAGATGGCATGAACGACACCATCAACGAAGTGTTGCAACGCATCAAAGAACTGCGCCCTGCTGTCATGCCGTTAGAGAGTATGGGTAGAGGCAAAGCCACACATGAATGGTTTGATATTTTGGTAAAAGATATTGAGGAGATGAAGAAATGAACGAAGAAGACGATGACATTCAAGACTACAAGAAGCCGTGGGTAGGGCTGACCCCCGAAGAAATACTAGATATGTTTGATGACCAACAGGTTTATGGCAGTAAGTGGCTGGAGTTTGCTAGAGCAGTTGAAGCCAAACTCAAGGAAAAGAACACATGACATTCAGAGAAACCACAATCAAATACATCAAGGATATTCTTAGACCAAAGACTATTTACGAAGTGGTTTACGCCGAACTGCAAGAGGCACACCTACGCAAGTTGGAAGCAGAAACTGCGGCAGAGTACGCCAATGCCGCCATGCACTACAACGAGGAAAGAATTCAAAGGTTAAAGCAACGCTTGTTTGAACACTCAGAGGGTGACGCATGATTGAAGTATTGAAACAGATGTTAGAAGCCCTTGAGTGGTGTCATGGCGGTGAGCCAATAGGCTCAGCAGAAGCCATAAAAGCAGGCAAGCAAGCCATCGCAGACTTGGAAAGCCAAGAGCCTGTGGCGTGGGTTGACCCAACAACATTGCATCACCTAAAGATTGGCTTAGAGGGTGTGCATTTGGTGTATGAAACAGAGATGGTCAATTCTTTGCCTTTGTACGACAAGCCACAGCGCACATGGGTTGGGCTGATGGATGAGGAGATTGATGAACTACATGGTTCTCCAATGAGTCTTGAGCATAGTGGCGAGTTGAAATGGGTGCGAATAATTGAAGCCAAACTCAAGGAGAAGAACACATGATAGACAAACTCATTCTCAGTGCAGTGCTAGGCACAGTGGGGTTCAATGGATTTTTCCCTGACCCGCCACAACATACACCGCTTACGCTAAAACAAAAAGCAAAAGCAAAATCCATAAGCGAGATGTGCGACAGGAAACCCAAGAGCAAAGCAGCAAAAGATTTGTGTAGACGATGGAGGAAACAAAATGCTTGAACGCATACGCACATTCTTTGGTAACACCAAGGGAATACACCGAGACAAGACAACTGTTGTTGCACAAGGCACGGCGTGGTACTGCACTGTGTGCAAGCTGGTATTTGTGACTAAAGAAGCGGGGGAGCAACACAAATGCCGCGACCAAAAACTGAGTTAACTAAAAGCGGCAAGACCCTTGGTATCCGCGTAACGCAGAGTGAGTATGAAGAGTACATGAAACTAGGTGCCGGTAAGTGGCTAAGAAAATTTCTACAAGAAAGCAGGGACAAAAGACAAAAGGGCTAACGATTATATTGACGCAACGCGTGCAAGCCTAGTAGATGCGAACACGTTTTGTTGGGTGCGGGGGCGTTAGCCCTTGAGAGAGTACCTCTGCACCCACTCCCGAACACGACCGAGGGGGCGTGTAATCTACTTGACCCCCTCACCAATTCAAAGGAAACTGTATGGCATCAACACCTGAGGTAAAAGTAAAGAAGCAAATACGCAAACTGCTTGAGGAGTCAGGTGCGTACTACGCTATGCCCATTGGCACAGGTTATGGAAACTCAGGCGTGCCTGACTTCTTGGTCTGCGTCAACGGCAGGTTTGTTGGTATAGAAGCAAAGGCAGGAAAGAACAAGCCAACAACTTTACAAGAGGACAACCTGCAACGCATACGCAGGTCAGGGGGGATTTCAATGGTTATCAACGAAGACAACATCAACGAACTAGAGGAGCTACTATGGAACAAGACGTAATCGAACAACGACTCACCACAATGACTGAGGAAGAGCGCGAGCACTTCAAGATGGTTGTACTGCAACTGGTCAAGTGCTACGGCGATGACCCAAACCAAGCTGTACTGCTCATCAAGTCGAGGGGGAAGATGGCAGGACTCATCACCATGAACGCAGATGACATGGAAGCTATGGAGCTTTTGCTCGAGGCAAATGATTTTTTCGGCTATCTAAATATGGTTGGCGCACCACCAAAGGAGGCATTTAATTGACTAAACCATTTGACAGGATACTGACCATCGACTTTGAAACTCGGTGGGACAAGCGTGACTACACGCTATCAAAGATGACAACAGAGGAGTACATCCGTGATAAGAGATTTAAATCGTTTGGAGCATGTATACATGAGTTCGGAACTGACAGCCCAATTGAGTGGGTTGGAGGAGATGGACTACCTGAATTCTTTTCGGGAATCGACTGGGGACGAACCGCTGTGCTTGCGCATAACGCACAGTTCGATATATCCATTATTGAGTGGGTCTACGGTTATCAACCCGCATTCATCTTCGACACTTTATCAATGGCGCGAGCTTTACGCGGTGTGGAGGTTGGAAACTCCTTGGCTAAATTGGCGAAGGACTTCTCTTTGCCGGAGAAGGGACAAGCCGTTCACTCGACTGATGGACTCACTGAACTTTCCGAAGACCTTGAGCGGGAACTCGCTGCATACTGTGCGCATGATGTGTTTTTGTGTGAGGAAATATTCAAAAGATTGGGAGAGGGCTACCCAAAATCCGAACTGCGTCTGATAGACATGACGCTCAAGATGTACACACGACCCGTGCTTGAGCTTGACCACAAGATGCTCATCAAGGCACTAACAGAAGAAGGAGAAGCTCGTGAAGGACTACTACAAAGACTCGGCATACAAGAAGTTGAGCTTGCGTCGAACCCGAAGTTTGCAAACATACTTCAAAGCCTCGGGGTTGTGGCCCCGACTAAGGTTAGTAAAACTACCGGCAAAGAAACGCTCGCTCTCGCAAAGAATGATGCCCTCTTCCAAGCGTTGCTCAACGGTGAACGTGAAGACGTTGCCCTCCTTTGTGAAGCACGCCTTAAAGTTAAATCCACGACCGAGCGCACAAGAGCACAGCGGTTCTTGGACATCAGCCAGCGCGGTAAATTACCGGTTCCGCTATCGTATTACGGTGCTCTCTCGGGTCGCTGGACGGCGGCAAAAGGTTCAGCAATCAACATGCAAAACCTCAAGCGAGGCAGTTTCCTACGCAAAGCAATTATGGCTCCCGAAGGCTACCAGCTTGTCGTTGGCGACTTATCACAGATTGAGCCGCGAGTACTCGCGTGGCTTGGTGACTACCAAGATATGCTCGACATCTTCCGCGCTGGCGGTGACCCTTACGCCGCGTTCGGCGCTCAGATGTTTAACATACCGGGACTCACTAAGGACAGCCACCCAGATTTGCGACAGTCTGCAAAGAGCGCTTTGTTGGGGTGTGGCTACGGCTTGGGATGGGCATCGTTCGCATCTCAACTACTTACTGGGTTCCTTGGTGCTCCGCCAGTTAGGTATTCCAAAGATTTTGCTAAAGCGCTGGGGGTGAGTTCTGAGTACGCTCAGAAGTTTGTGGAGTGGGACGGCAACGACGACAAGCTATTCGACATCCCACACACTTGTTCTGACAAGGAACTACTGACTCATGCCCTTGCTGCCAAGGCAATCATTGACTCATACCGCCGGACTGCTTGGCCTATCGTGTCGCTGTGGGCGTTGTTCAGTGAGCTTATACACAAGTCGCTGTATTTGGGCAAAGAGTACACACACAAGTGTTTGACATTCCGTGAAGGCGAGATAGAATTACCAAACGGAATGAAACTCCTGTACCCAAATCTGCGCCCTGAGCCAGACGGTAAAGGCAGAACGCAGTGGGTGTACGGAGAGCGTGCAACAAAGCTGTATGCAGGAAAAATAACAAACAATGTTACGCAGGCATTGGCACGCATTGTCATGACCGATGGGATGTTGAGGGTGACAAAGAGATACCCTGTGGTTGGTACTGTGCACGATGAACAGATCGTGTTGGTGCCTGACGCAGAAGTTGTTGACGCGAAGACTTGGGTCTTGGCGCAGATGACTATGGAGCCGAGTTACATGCCGGGGATACCTTTGGCCGCTGACGGTGGTGCGCACCGTAGATATGGGTTAGCAAAATCATAAGGAGAAGCAAGTGAAGATACCGAAAGAAATTACCATCGGTCGCAGGACTTACATGGTGCAGATGTATGACAACCTCATCAACGGCAAACAGATGGGTCAGATTGACTATCACAACTATGTTATGAAGCTTGTTACACACGCCACATACAAGCGCAGTAACGGCACCGAGGTGCACATCAAGTTCTCTGACGAAGAAGTACACGACACTTTTTGGCACGAGTTAACGCATGGCATCTTGCACGAGATGAATCACCCATTACGCGACAACGAATCGTTTGTAAGCAAGTTTGCCAACCACTTATCACACGCTATTAACACAGCCAAACTATGAAAAAACCATCATGGTCTCACTCGTCCCTAAAAGATTTTGAGGGGTGTCAGCGCCGCTATCACGAAGTCAAGGTCTTGAAGAACTACCCCTTTGTAGAGACTGAGGCTACGCGGTACGGCACACAGGTGCATGAGAGCTTGGAGTTGTATATCAAGGACGGCAAACCCATACCGCCCAAGCACTCTCAGTTCCAACCTGTTGTTGACGCGTTGCTGAAAAAGGCAGGACGCAGACTGCCCGAGTATGAGATGGCGCTGGATACAAACCTAAACCCTGTGTCTTGGGGAGATGACAACGTGTGGGTCAGAGGCATTGCAGACTTAATCATCATTGATGATGAGAACCTTACGGCGTGGGTGGCAGATTGGAAAACAGGCAACAACAAGTATCCTGACAGAGACCAACTTGTTCTCATGTCTATCATGGTGTTTGCCCACTTCCCCCACATCCGCAGAGTCAACTCGGCGTTGATGTTTATCGTGAAAAATGATATGGTCAAGATGAGTATGACCTCGGACGAAGCGGCTAAGCACTGGTGGGACTACCGTGAACGCTACGCTCGCTTGGAGTCATGCTTCGAGCACGATGTATGGAACCCAAACCAAACGCCTCTGTGTGGTTGGTGTGCTGTAAAAACGTGTGAATTTCATCCAAAACATTAGGAAACATTTATGCCTTACAAGAACCCCGCAGACCGCCCCTCGTACGCAAAGTATGAGCAGAAGCCTGAGATCATTAAAAAAAGAACCGCTCGAAATAAAGCACGCGCAATGCTTATGAAAGAAGGTATCGTACAAAAAGGAGATGGAAAAGATGTCGATCACAAACAGCCCCTTTCAAAAGGCGGGGCAACAACAAGGAGTAACTTACGCGTTAAGTCCGCATCAGACAATCGGAGCTTCAAGCGGAAGTCAGACCGCAGTATTAAATAACGCCATACACGCAGGCATAGTAAGAGCAAGGCTTTTTGTTTCTAGTGAAATAACAAGTGCGATGCTCGAAAGCGAAGCGTTCAATGTCCCAGTCGATAGCTTAGTCAATATTTGGGTGATGCGTTTCGGACACGACTGGGTGGAGTTAGAACGAATAGAAGAGGATGCGTTTTTTAGCGTAGCTTTTAAAAGACTTAAACAACTCGGAGAAGTTGAAGTTCATTTCTTAACAGACAGGGCACGCTATGTGTGCCGGATGCCAGAATAAAACAGGAGAAGCAAATGGGAAAGATGAAAGACTTAGGTCAACAACTGACAGAAAAATTAGCGGCTTACGCTAATGCACAAGGAGTGCAAAACGCGGGTATGCAGAACATGGCTGTGCAGGGCGGTATGTACTCGGGGCAAGGTCTGATGAACAGCGCACAAGCATCACAGATGTCACAAGCGGCGGCACAGCAAGCGCACATAATGCAGAGCATGTATAACCGAGCACATATGAGAAAAGGGCTACCAGTCGTAGACAACCCCAACCAACGCGAAGCGTATATCGTGCCGCTATCAACACTGGCAAATATGTGGAGAGCAAAGTACGGAGACTTGTGGGTTGATGTATCTGAAATAGATGATGAGTTTTGGATGGACGCATCATCAAGACTTCACAGAAACAAACTGATGGAAGAGATTGAGTTCAGAGAAAGCAACACGCCGTGGGCGCGGTTGAGGGAAGATGCGTAATGGAAATCGTTGACAACAAAGCGCTGATACTGCGCACACGCAACCCCAACAAATACAGCATCATCCCCAAACACAAAGTTCTCGGTCATGAAGACGGCGTATATCAAGTGGCTGTGTACTGGGGGCTTGATGAGACACGCGTGCTCAAAAATCTTGGCGTCAAAGATGTGCCGTCGCCCATCACTAAGCGCTACCACTGGCCGGGCAAGTTTATACCAATGGCTCACCAAATAGAAACCTCCGCGTTCATGACTCTGAACCGCAGATCGTTCTGTTTTAACGACCCCGGAACTGGTAAGACGCTCTCTGCTTTGTGGGCGGCAGACTACTTGATGAACAAGGGCGAGGTGCGCAGGGTGTTGATACTGTGCCCCCTGTCCATCATGCACAGCGCATGGATGGGCGACATCAACCGAAGCATCATTCACAGAAGCGCCGTGGTCGCGCACCATCAACAGGCATCACGGCGTATAGAGATGATTCAGCAAGACTACGAGTTCGTCATTGCCAACTACGATGGACTCAACCTGATTGCTTCTGAGATCATCAATGATGGGCGCTTTGACCTTGTGATTGTCGATGAGGCAAACGCATACAAGAACCCATCTACGCGGCGATGGAAGGCGTTGGCATCAATCATCAGACCCGACACACATCTGTGGATGATGACCGGCACTCCTGCATCGCAGTCTCCTGTGGATGCGTATGGCTTAGCTCGGCTGGTCAACCCCACAGGCGTGCCCAAGTTCCAGACTGCATGGCGCGACAAGGTGATGAACAAGATCAGCATGTTCAAGTGGGCACCCAAAGCCAACGCACGCGACATGGTGTACGAGGTGCTTCAACCAGCAATACGTTTTACAAAAGATCAATGCCTTGACTTGCCACCAGTTATCACGGTGACGCGTGAGGTGCCCATGACACCACAGCAAAACAAATACTACCGCCTACTCAAAGAGCAGATGATGGTGCGTGCGGCGGGGGAGACAATCAGCGCGGTCAATGCCGGTGTTGCTGTAAACAAGTTGCTACAAATATCCTGCGGTGCGGCGTACACAGACGACAAAGAAGTTGTGGAGTTCGATGCGTCCCCACGCCTCAATGTGTTGGACGAGGTGCTTGAGGAGACACAGAGGAAGGTCATCATCTTTGCGCTGTTCAGGTCAAGCATTGAGTCTATCGTGCGGCACTTGTCAGGCAATGGCTTTGCCGTGGGACAAATTCATGGCGACGTTACAGCAACAAAACGCGGTCAGATAATTGCGAACTTTCAGACTACTGACAAGATACGCGTGCTCGTGTTGCAACCTCAAGCAACTGCCCACGGGATTACCCTGACTGCCGCTGACACAGTTGTATTCTTTGGGCCTCTGATGTCTGTTGAGATGTATACACAATGTATTGCTCGCGCAGATCGCAAGGGTCAAGACTCTGACAAAGTTACTGTAGTACACATTGAGTCAAGCCCCATTGAGAAAAAACTATTCAAGGCAATGGCCGCTAAAGTTACTGACCACGCGTTGCTTGTCGGTATGTTTGATAGTGAAGTAAAAAATATTTAAGAAAGGAGTTGCATGAGAATTTGTTCCGTGTATGATGTTAAACCTTAGACAAAAAAATAGGAGAAGTAAATGACCTCAGTCATAGATGATGAAGCACCTCCCGTAGAGGAGAGCAAAGAATTAGCCGCCATTCCAATGGACAAACTGGCTAAGGTGTACCGCAAGATGGCGGCTCGAATTCAAGAGCTAACTCAAGCGTACGAAAATGAAGTTGAGGAATTAAAGCGGCAACAAGACACCGTAAAGATTGCACTCAAAGATCAAATGCTTGCACTAGGCGTGTCCTCTGTGCGCACTGACCAAGGCACTGTGGTGCTGTCTACCAAGACACGCTACAACACACAAGACTGGGACTCGTTCAAGACCTTTGTGCTTCAGCACGAAGCAGTTGACTTGCTTGAGAAGCGCATAGCGCAGACCAACATGTCGACATTCCTTGAAGAGAACCCCGGCCTCGTACCTCCCGGATTGAACTCAGTATCTGAGTACGCAATCTCTGTTCGTAAACCAACCAAGTAATCAGGAGAAATATAACGTGAGTAACGTAACCATTTTTAATCAGGGTGCGGTTCCTGCATTTGTAAAAAACCGCACAGGTCTGTCTGCTGTAGCCAAAGCCCTCGCTGGTAGCGGTGGCACTGATGGCGGCAAACGCATCTCAATCAAAGGCGGCGTGTTCCGCTTGTATAGCGCTGGCAAAGAAGTCGCCGCTATCGAAGAACGCTACCTTGATGTAGTGATCGTCGCCGCCGCTCCCAAAATCGGACGTGTGTTCTACATGAAGTCCTATGACGGCGAAGCCAACGCGCCTGACTGCTGGTCGTCCGATGGTGAGAAGCCAAGCGCTGACGCATCCAACAAACAAGCCGCCACCTGCGCGGACTGCGCTCAGAATGTTGCTGGCTCCGGTCAAGGTAACAGCCGTGCTTGCCGCTATCAACAACGTGTTGCTGTAGTTCTTGCCAACGACATGGAGGGAGATGTCCTGCAACTGACTCTGCCAGCCAAGTCAATCTTTGGTAAAGAAGAAGGCGACAACCGCCCCCTGCAAGCCTATGCTCGCTTCTTGTTGGCGCAAACCCCCAACCCTGTTGACCCCAGCGAGGTTGTGACACGCTTAAAGTTTGATACCCAGTCTGAGTCCCCCAAGCTGTTCTTCAAGGCTATGCGCTGGTTGAGTGATGATGAGTACCCCAACATTGCGGAGAAAGGTCAAAGCCCCGAAGCGCAGAAAGCTATCGCTATGTTTGTTTCTAACAATGTGGCGGCTCCCCTAGCTATTGGCGGCAAGCGCCCAACCGTTAAGGTGGCGGCTGAAGAAGAGGAAGAAGCGCCAGCACCCGCACCCAAAGCTAAGAAAGCCAAGGCCGAGCCTGTTGCTGAAGACGAGAGCGAAGAGCCTACTGTCCGCAAGGAAGAGAAGAAGCCTAGTGCCGTGCCTGCCAAGAAGTCATCCTTGGCGGCAATGGTTGACGATTGGGACGAGTAAGAAAGGGGTGGGGCGCAAGCCCCTATCAAAATGGCTTACTCAACTCAAACAATCAACATGGTCATGAAAGCGCCAAAGACGTTGGGCAACCAACTCGGGCGCTGGGCTGTCCATCACAATTTCCCAGTCATCAAAATAGCCAAGGCAACAGGCGCTTCACGGCAGTCTGTTTACAACTGGTTCGGTGGTGGTGAAGTCTTCGTAGCGTACCGGCCTGTTGTCAGTTCGCTTCTCAAAATCCTGCAAACATCTAGTAGCGCCGACGAGGCTTGGAGAAAAACATGCAAAGTATTCAGCCTCGACAACTGAGCAACAACGAACTTCTGCGCTATATCTACATCATTGGTTTTGACAAAGTTACCCCTGATTGGATTGAGGTGCTTGTGGAACGCACGGCTGAACTTATTGACAGCAAAGAGAAGGCTTTTCACGAAGGCTTTGAGGACGGCTTTGCCCAAGGCGTAGACCACGCGACAGACGACTTCAAATAACCCAAAGGACAGATATGACTCCGCTTGAATTTCTAGCGGTGGTTCTTCCGTCTCCGGGTACGGGGTACTACTGCGCGGTCGAACTTACCAGAAAGAACGAACATGCCTTTGTTGAAAAACTTGAGGACTTACTCCCTCATGTAGACCGCTGGAACAAAGCCGACTACAACATTTTCTTTGCTTTATCCACTTTTGCAAAGGTAGGTAAGCGCACGGCAGAGAACACGCTGAAGATCAAAGCGTTCTTCATTGACATGGATGGGTACGAGTCCAAGAAAGCCGCCGCCCTTGCGTTGGATGCCTTTATGGAGAAGGTTGGCTTGTCTGAACTAGGCAAGCCGTGGATTGTGTCTTCAGGGGGTGGACTGCATTGTTATTGGCCTCTGACAGAAGAACTGCCAACTGATGTTTGGAAACCTGTTGCTGACAACTTGAAACGTCTGTGTGCGCAGGAGAAAATGTCTATTGACATGTCGGTGACGTCTGACTCCGCAAGGGTGATGCGCTTCCCAGAAACTTTCAATCACAAGAAGAAGTACAGCAAGCCAATGCCAGTAAAACTGCTGGCCGAGGGCGACATCTTTAAGTTTGAAGACATTGCGGCGCTCATCGACAAACACCTTGTTGAAAAAGCTAAGCCAATACAAAGGGTCGAGACACTCTCCCTGCCGGGCGCACGTCCCTCAAAGGCAATGACCAAGGCGCAAGTCAAGCTCATTGAGAACAGCACCACGCTGTTTGCCAGCTTTGAGTCGAAGTGCGGTCAGGTTGTGGACTATCTCAACACGGCGCAGGATGACGGCAAGGAACCTGTATGGCGCGGTCTGCTCTCTTGGGCCAAGGTCTGCAATGACGGCGAAGAAAAGGCGGTGTGGCTGTCAGAGATGCACCCATACCCGCTAGATCGGATGCAACAAAAGTTGTCTGAGATCAAAGGGCCGTACTCCTGCGTGGCGATGGACTCACTCAATCCCGGGATATGCACAGGTTGTCCACACTGGGGCAAGATTACCAACCCGTTGATATTGGGGCGGGAACTCAAGGCAGACAACACAGAGAAAGTTATCCCTCTGTCAACTGTCAGCGAGGAGTTTGTTGAGGAGGAGTTCTTTGCGCTGGACGAGAGCGAGGAGAGCGACGACCCCGACAACATACCCGCAGTAAGACGCCCACTCCCACCAAGGGGTTACAGCTACGGCGAGAACGGCGGTGTGTACTTCGTCAAGGAGGAGGCAGACGAGGAGGGCAAGAAAAGTAAGAAGACCATCCAGCTTGTTCCTTACGACTTGTTTGTGGTTGATCTGCTCAAGATGGAGAGCGATCACTTGGTTCACATGGCCGCTGTGCGTCCTGAAGGTGTGCTGACGTTGAACTTCCCACAGAAATCTATTGTTAGTAGGGACGAGACACTCAAGTGGTTAGCCAGTCAGAACATCGTGTCCACCTTTGCAGGCTACGACAAACAGCTTTATGAGTATGTGCGTGCTTGTGTCGGTGAGGCATCGCAGGCCAAGAAGCCCATCGTCGTACCCTATCAATGTGGCTGGCAAGAGGACAACAGCTTCGTCTACAACAATCGTGTGTTCACCAGTGACGGCAGAGAGACACGCATCCCCATGCCCGGTCTGGAGAACATCAACCGCAACACCAACAGCGATGGTGACTTGCAGACATGGAAGAAGATGTGGCAGACCATCTTTGTGGACAAGCCCAACATGGAGACGGCGCTGGCTGTGTGTCTAGACTCATTTGGTGCATCCTTGATGCGGTTCACCGAGTACGAGGGTTTTGTGTGGCACATTGGTTCTCGCGAGTCTGGTACTGGTAAGTCGCTGGTGCTGAGCGCCAAGGCTGGTGTGTGGGGTCACCCCCTGAGGTATAGGACAGGCAAAGGCACATCCCCAGTAGCCATGCAACAACGCGCTGGCTTGCTCAACAGTATGCCTCTGCTTGTGGACGAGATTACCAACACCCAACGTGCCAACATGGAATGGGCACCAGTGTTTATCTTTGACTTTGCTGAAGCGCAGGGCAAGGAGCGTATGGAGGCGGGAGCCAACAAGGAGCGTCTCAACAACACGTCTTGGAAAACCACCTGCACCATGACCTCCAACGAAAGCCTGACCGACTACATGGCTGGCGCAAGGAAGTTCAGTTCAAACGGTGAGCTTCTGCGTATGCTGGAGTGGAACCCAAACATAAAGCTGGTGTGGACTCCTAAAGAGCGTGAAGTCCTGCTGGACATAAAGCGTCACTATGGCGTGGCCGGTGAAGCGTGGGTGAGATGGCTGACCAAGCACCAAGATGTTGCTAAGGAAGTAGTTGCCAAGACACACGCACATTTGAAAAAGGTTATGGACTTTGATGACGACGAGCGCTACTGGCACGCTGGCTGTACTGTAATTGTTGCGTCTGCTATTCTGCTACGCAGGGACTACGCCAACATCATTGATGTGGAAGTACAGAAAGTTATCAACGCTTTGAAACTCGTTGTGGACAAGGCACGCGGCATTATCCGTGGCAGTGTGCGCACCGCCGAGGACGTGCTCAATGCTTATACCGGCGACAACTACGGCAGCTTTATCATCATCAAGAAAGCAGATGGTCGATTGCTGGCTGCATGGGGAGATGGCGAGTCAGTTGACAAGTCGCTCACTAGGTCTAAGGTGTTGGGGCGTGTGGAGCATGGCACGCTTGCTGACGGGTTCAGGGAGTACTACATTGAGGAACAGCTTCTTAAGAAGCATTGCGTCAGCATGAGCTTTAGTTACGACGAGTTTAAGAAGCAGATGGAGAAGATGTTCCGCGTCAAGTACACCAAGAAAGACATGCTAGGCAAAACCAACGGCCCTGTCATGAGAGTCAACGCAATGCACATCACGTTTGAGGAAGAACACTTCAATGGTAATAACGTATCCGTGGGCGAAGCTTGAGCCGGGTGAGGGATTCTTTGTGCCCGGGCTGAATGTTGCAGAGATAAAGGAACGGGGGCTACGCGCCGCCGTTCCTTTTAGTTTTCGCACTAGAGCTTTAATCGGTGTTAGAAAGGGGATGATAGGCGTATGGTTTTATCGGAGATATCCCTCACCGTTTGAGCAACAGCGGTCTTTATCTTCCTGATCTTGTCAAGTTGCGCACGCTTTTCTTCCGGTGACATTTTTGAAGCACTGATGGCACGCTCTGCCTGAGTCAATTGGTTCATGTCGTTTTTAAAACTGTTTGCCAACTCGGCTTGCATGTACTCATTGCCGCGACGTTGGAGCAACGCCTTGGCGTCTGACATGCGGCCTTCTCCTACCAGTTTGTCGAACGTGGATTTAACTTTGAGACTCTCGTTCATGCGCTCATACACGCTGTTGACAATGCCGCCAGCATCATTGGGTTGGAACGCACCGCCAAGAATTGGGTACTCTGACAAACGCTTAACGGCTTTATCAGGAGTCTCACCTGTGGGTATGCCCACACTAAGTGCTTGCATAAACGCCAGCCCCATAGTACCGGTGTAACCGCTGACAAGTTGCTCAAACACAATGGGGGAAATACCAAGCGTCTTACCAATAACTTTAGCCAACTCCGATGTGTTGGCGCGGAACTGCTCTTCTGGCAACAGTTCTTTTTCTCGCGCAGACAGGATGTCCCTGCCTGTGTAGAACGACTTGCCGAGTCCTGCCTCGATTGCGGGTTTAAATATCTGTGGTATGCCGTATGACGAACCGCCGGG
>Ga0209353_10000712_pt1 | contig 19880 bp, 26 predicted proteins | sample LauGreSpBDMM15SD_2_FD_187561 | JGI IMG/M metagenome (GOLD analysis project Ga0209353, IMG submission 187561) | Freshwater lake microbial communities from Lake Michigan, USA - Sp13.BD.MM15.SD (SPAdes) (version 2) | ecosystem: Environmental > Aquatic > Freshwater > Lake | place: Lake Michigan...
GCGGCCGCGGCCGGCAGGGTCTTACCCACGCGGGGCTGGTCGGCAAGGATGCAGCGCCGGTTGACCAGTAAAAAGTCTCTGGCCTCTTCTTGATGGGGGAACAGTTTCATCGTTTTCCTCGTTTTCACCGGTTTATGGAATCTTGATTGTGGCCGATAAAAAAACAACATGCAAGAAAAATTTGTGCTAAAGTGCAAATGCCCGACCGCCTTGGTCAGGCTGAAAACCAGAAAACGATCAACCAAAAGGAAACGATCAAATGTCAACAAGAGTCACAACCGGCGAGGTGCGCACCTCCTACTTCTCAGGCTTGCAGAGCCGCAAAAACGAAATGAATGGCAAGGATGAGTACAGCACTCAGATCCTCATTCCAAAATCCGACAAAGAAACCCTGACCGCTTTAAAGGCAGCAGCCAAAGAGGCACTGGTCGCCAAGTTCGGCGACAAGATCCCCAAGAATGTGCGCAACCCTTTGCGTGATGGCGACACTGAAACCAAGACAGACGGGGCGCCACTTGGCAAAGAGTACGCCGGCCACTTCTTTTGCAATGTGAAGTCAACCGCCAAGCCTGGTGCTATTGACGCCCACGGCAATGACCTGATTGGCTCTGACGATATTGTCAGTGGCGACTATGTGCGGGTGAGTCTGAATGCCTATGCCTACAGCCAAGCTGGCAACAACGGCGTGTCGTTTGGCCTGAACAACATCTTGTTGCTCAAGAAAGGCCAGCCTCTGGGCGGCTCCAAGCCAAGTGCCGCTGATGACTTCGGCATCGGCAAGTCGGCTGCACCAGCCGCCGCTGCCGCCGAGTCCTCAGACTGGTGATTTTTGATCAATCAACTTGTGCAGCGCCTGCTCAAGTTGGTTGACTGAATCCCACAGAGGCTTGACAGACCCAGACATCCAGCGGCTCACCTGCGGCTGCTGGATGCCAGCCTCACGGCATACGGCATTCATCCTAATGCCATGCTCTCTGGCCTTATCCCGAATATCTTGTACTGATTGCATTTAGTGGATTTTAATCTAACAATTAAAATTATTGACTACTTTGCAATATTCTTTATTTGCCGTAGAATTCGTAACACTACTAACTCAGGGGAACAACATGAACAAATTAAGCAACCGCGCTGATGCAGCCTTGGACTATCTGCTGTGCTTGGTGATCGGCTGTGGCTTGGCTGCGGCACTGGTGGCGTGGTGGTCAGCATGAACGATCTAGCCCTTGAGGCCGCCATTGAGTTCATGGACGATCTGCTGTCGCCAGAGGTGTACGGCCATGCGATACCGACAGACGCCCACACAAGGGCGCTGGTGGTGCGCATCATGCTCAAGCGCGAATACAACCGCCGGATGCAAAACAGATTGCAAGATGATGCGCGGTCTAAAGCCGGTCTATAGAGCCGCCATCATCCGGCTGCTGAGTATTGGCCCGTTGAGCGTGGCTGAGATAGCCTCGCGCCTGCCCTGCGCCCTGGCCACCGGATATGACAATGTTCGCGCACTGCGCAAGGCTAAGGTGGTGCGGGTGCATGGCTATGAGAAGTCCGGCAACATGACCACGGCCTTGCTGACGATGGGCAGTGAGCCGGATGCACCAAGGCCGGTGTCGTTCACAGCCGCCGAGCGTATGCGCAAAAAGCGCCACAAGATGAGCGCTGACGATAAGGATTTTCTGAATGCACGCCGCCGTCAGAGGGGTCGAAAGATCAAGATCGACCCACTGACGGCGGCGTTTTTTGGGGGGATGAGATGACTGTTGAATATTTTTCTAAATTAACGAATGCGCAGCTTGATGTTTACTATTCAAAACATTCAGCAGCAATACCCTTGCCATTCTCGGGTATCAAAAACAAAAATTACAAAGTTATTGATAACTGTCTTCATAACTACCAAGCAGCCCAACAGGAACAACCGCGGGTAACCCCTTCGGTCCAAACTCCTGAAGATATTTCAAAAAGCCTTGATAGCCCTGGCGGCCAATGATGTCTCTCATTTTCATGACATCAGCCCTCGGAGACATTTTGTTTTGCTCCAAAAACTGTTTCATAAATTCAGTTTGCTGCGCGTTAACCTGCGGCACTCCAGCCGAGTCAAGTCGCTGCGCAAAATTCTGAATGTCAGGTCGCGTCAACTGGCCTTGCAAGTACTGCGCTACTTGGCCACTTCCCTCTGCACCCCAAGGTGGCGTTTGAAGATTTGACTCAAACCGGCCAGCAAATAATTGCCCGTCTTGAATATTTGCTTTAGCTTTTTTGACTGCTTCTTGAATTTCTTTTCCATTCAAAGAGCCGTCATATTTTCCAGCGTGCAAAGCACCGCCAACATCAACAACATCCAAACCTTGTGCCTCTAAGGCAGATTTTGCTTTGGCTATTTGTTTTGGCAACTGGCTTGCATCTTGACTTCCCGTCAACATAGGCTGGAACCTTACGCCAGTTTTTTCAACTGCCTTCATGCTTGAATTTGCAGGGGTAAATTTGTTCCAGCCAACACCCTCTTGCAAGTCCATAACAGCGCGAACAGCAGAAGTCGCATCAAGCAAACCGCGCCCAGGCTGGTCTAACATGGGGCCGCCGCGGGTAAGTTTCCCTGTTGATGTTTTTAGTTCTGATCCAATCAGGCCAACTAACGGCTGGGCCACAAATGCTGGGTTTCGCTCAACCACACCAGCGCTATTAAGATATTCACCCATGACCGATTTCACCGGCAACTGGTACGCCTGCAGCGCACCAATGTACGGATCACGCGCACCCATCGGCGCCTGCATTCCTTGTGAATAAGCAAGCCGCACATTTTCTTCAGCCGTGTTGAGTCCTGGCATGACATTTTGGCCAGGGATATATTCATAGGTTTGTGAGGCAATTTGTCTTTGCATTGCGTCATCAATGCCAGCCCTGGCTCTTGCGCGAATAGATTCGTCAGACTCTTTTCCAATATTTTTTAAAGATGGTTTTTGAGGTTTTTCACCTTTTTTTGTTTGCTCCCACTTAGCCAACTGCTTTTCATATTTCGTGGATGACTTTGCAAACCTGTTGATTTCGGCATCTCTGGCGGCCTTGTATGAAATCTCTCGTTCAGCACCCCATGTAGCTGCTTGCGCTGCCCTTGGGTCAAAAATAAAGTCAGGTGATGTATCTGGAACATCTAATTTCCCAGCCAGCCTTTTTTGTTCTGCCCTGTCAGCAAGCAACAAATTTTCACCCGTTAAAAAACCATGCTCTTGCGGAGTGAAGCCCCGACTAAATGTTGTGCCACCTGGGTCGCTGTAGCCCATGACTCGACCATGCCAGATGTCGCTTGCCGTTTTGTACAAATCCGTTGAGGGTATTGTTGGGTCTTTTGCATCAGCATACGGCCCTGTTTTTTTGCCCAAACGAATTGCTTGAGGATTTAAAACATACATTCCTGTGGCTGGATCAATGTTGTACGCTTTGGCAACATTTCTTGCCTGTGAGCCTGTTCTTGGAATAATTTGTTCACCACCAATAACCTGCGCGTTGTGTTGACGAATAAAAGAATTCATCTCTGTTGGTGGCGTTGCTTGTGGACTGTACGCTGCGCCGCCCCTAGCAAACAAAGACGCCATATTTGTATCTGCTACTGTTGGCAGCGCAGGGTTGTACCCAGTCGCGTCTGCCGCGGCCTGTCTTGCTCTGTCGTACCACGATGCATTAAAAGCGCCGGCCTCAACTTTTTCGTCTGCCTTTCTTCGCATATTTGACAATGCACCAGGGCTGTCTACAGTCAAGCCAATTGGGCCTGTTGACCTTGGACCACCGATGTACTGGCCTGACGGATCTTGTTTTAAATGAGCGCCCTTTTGGGCCAGCTTCATTGCTTCGTTGTAATCAGTGACATTGTCAAAAACAGTTGCAACAGATCCCTTTTTTACATTTCTTGCAGATGCTTGAGACACTTTTGGCGGCGCAGCATTAAGCATCAACCCTTGCTGCTGCAAAAAGTTTTCAGCCATGTTGGCCGCGGTTGGTCCAAGTGCTTGAGCACCCGCACCCATCGCCCTGACCGCTGGCGCTGGGTTCAGTGGGACAAATGATCCCGCTTGACCGGCCACTTGGCCAGCCCTTGATGTCGGGGCCAACGGCAGCGTTTTAAGAAAACGCTCTGTGTCGGGGTATTTTTCTTGCCCCATTAACCCTTGCATGGCCAATTGCGCGGCCCTTACTGGCGTGAATGCAATGGGTTGGTTAACGACATCACCAAAAATTCCAAGCAGTCCAGCTAACCGCCCACGCAGCACATCCAATGGCAGATTGGCCGCATCTTGTGGGTTGCCGTAGTCGCCTCTGAAAGCGTTGGGGTAGATGCCAAACGCAGCGCGGTTTTCTTCATCATCAAGCAGGGCCATGAGTTACTCCGGTGTCGCGCCAATGATTGATCCGTAGCCAAGTTCCTCGGCCTTCTTGCGCAGTGACTTGGCCAGTGGCTCGACCTTCATCATGTTTGCCTTGCTCATCATCGATGCGGCAAGCTGCGGGTCAAGCATAGCCTCAACCAAGAGACGCTGCACCTGCTGGTCGGGCAGCTTGTACAGCCAATCCAGTGGGCGTGTTATGGTGCGCAGCGTGGTGTTGTCGGCCATCGACTCGCTGAACACTCGGCCAATCAGGTTGCCCATGCTCATGTTCTGGAAAGTGTTTGAGCCTGGTGCGCGAACACCTGGCGCTGTTGACGCTTGGCCTCGGTTGATCTCGTTGATGATGTTGTCAATCTTTCTCTGCGCAGCCGGTGACAGATCAGTGCCAAGCTCCTCACGCTTGGCCGCCAACTGCCTGCGCAGTGCAGCAGCCGCCAGCACAGGCTCACCCGTCATTATGTTGGGCTGGCCTGTCGTGACCTTGCTCTGGATTGCTTGCAGCAACTCCATCTGATCAATCGGCTTTGATGACTTGGCAAACTGTTGCATGTACTTGTTGAATCCTGGCGCACTAGACTCAATAGTTCTATCAATGACCGGCAGCAGGTCGGCCAACTGGCCACGCGCCAAGCGCAGGTTGGCCAAGTCGCCGGACAGCTTGCCGGCCATAGCATCGGTGATGTCCTTGCGCACTCCGTACAGCGCCATCGGGTCAATCGTTCCCGTCTCAGGGTCTACGCGCTTGGCCAGCAGGTCGGACACATACTTCATGGCTTGGTCAACTGTCTGGCGCTGGGTTGCCGGATTGCTAGTAATGCTCTCAATCGCTGCGGCCACTGGCATCGCGGATACAGGTGGCGCGTTCAAAAATGCCTGCTCACGCATTGGAGCTGTGATACTTTGGCGCTTGGCTTGGGCGTAGGGAATAGAGCCAGATCGGCCAGCGGTACGCTCAAACGCATCCATCAGAGCCTGCTGGTTGGCAGACAGCCTTGCCCCGAATAGGTTGGACGGGTCAAATGTCGCAGACCGCAGTGGCGACTCAAGGCCGGCCAGACCAGGGTCACGCGCACTGGCGGCAGTGGTCAGTTGCACACCTGGCACTGTTGGCCTTGCGGCCTGCAAGTTGGCAATTGCTCGTTCTGGATCTGTTGCGACATTGCGCAGCACATTGCCGACCATGACCTCGCGGCCTTGCTGAGTGAAGGGCTGAACAATTGCCCTTGGTGCGGCCAATGCACGCTGAGTAGTCGATAAGGTTGGGCCACCAGGTGCGGCCATACCGGCCAGCATAGCCCCGCCAAGCTGTAGCGCTGGAGGTGCGCCACCCTCGCGCAGCATGCCGCCAGCAGTGGAGGCAGTCAAGGCTGCAGCCGTCTGCGCCCGTGGGCTTTGTGCAAAGAACTGCGCAACATCGCGCCCCATCTCCGGCAGCATGGGCGCGACTTGTCCAGCGACCTTGGCCACACCAGCCGTGCCGTAACCAGCGCCAGTGATGTCTTGGACTACGCGCTCCTGCGCCGTCCTTGGCTCTGGGAAACCCATGCGCCTGAGGTTGGTTTCAGTGGCCTTGGTCATGGTCGGCGCATTCGTGCCGGCGGCCAAGTTAAAGAAGTTCACCAAAGGATCGACAACCATCGGCAGCAAGCCACCAGCGGTCATGGCAGTTTGAGCCAACGGGCGCACGGCCAAGCCGACTTCACGGCCAATGTCTAGGCGTGGGGATGCAATTGGCTGGGCCTGCCCACCACTATCACGAATTGCAGCAACTCTTTGCTTTAACTCTGGAGAGTCAGGCGCAACATCGTCAGGGATGTTGTTGATCGTGATGCCGTCTTTAGTGGTGATTGAATATGTCATATCAGTAATCCACAGTTATATTGCGACCCACTGGCGTATATGGCGTATATGCTTTGCCAGCAGCCTTCTGCATCCCCAGTGTGACCACGCGCCGTGCCTCTGCTTTTTGTGCAATTTTTTCAGCAGTATCACCCACCATCGGAAAGTAGGTTGCATACTCCTGCCTCGCCTCATCTACACCGATTGCAGCACCTGATTCTTTGCGCAGCTTGGCGCGAATCCAGTCTTGCGCGGCTTGGTCGTACATTTGCGTATTTGCGTCTTGAGCAAACTGCCGCGCCATAGCCCCACCAACAAACGGCACAGCCTCTAAAGTCCGAGTGCCTGCCCCTGGCTGCGAGCCAGCGGGTAGCTTGTCAAAAATGCTTTGCGATAACTCCATTCGCTGCGCAAATCCAGCGGCGTTTGTTTCGCCCTCTGTCAGCTTGCCGCCAGACACACCCTTCAACTGCATACCACCTGGCCCCATGATAGGGACAGCAGGCCCACCAGCTTTGGGGATATTGACAAACCCGTCAGGTGTCTCAACTCGGTCAAAAGCACCACGATTAAATTCCTGCTGGCGCAAACCAAGACCAGCTTGAGCAACTCGATTAGAAGCAATCTCGCCAGGGGTCATAGATTTTGGAATGCGCTCAAGTTCTTTGTTTGTGTTTTTATCACGCACGCTGATGTAAGAGCCAGTGTCCTGATAATTAAACTCAGGGCTGCGGTTGAAGTTAAGCAACTTCATGTTGCCTGACTTGCTCAAGACAAAAGATATTGGCGTTCCTCCGGCACTGTTGCCGAACTGAGGTGTCGTGCTGTACTCCTCAACAGGTCGGAGTTCTTTTGCAATGTCCATGAATCTTTTTGCGTCTTCACCCTTACCAGCACTTATCGCTATTTGCGCGGCCCTGCGATATTGGGACGCCAACAATTCATCACCAGATGGTGGTGGAATGTTTGCGGCCAGTTCTGCTCTGCCATTTGTTGGGCCAAGCTGCATGTTGGGGGCCATCAATGCTTGCTGCTCTGGTGACAGCATGGGAGGTGTTTCTGTAAATACACCCGCAATTTGCTTTTGAAAATCTCTTGCTGTTTGAGCCTCTTTCAGCTTCTCACCCATCACCAAGTCTTGCACCGACCCAGCACGCGCTTGGGTGTAGCCCTGCTGGCCAGCTTGCAGTGCCGAGCCAAGGGCTTGGCCAAGGCCGATGGGGGTAGTGCTGCGGCCACTGGCTTGCAGCAGTGCAGCCGCTGCTGACAGGGCTGCATTACGATTCATCAGCTTGCGCTGGTCTTCGTTGAACAGCGCATCAAGACCAGTGGGCGTGCCGCCCATGCCGCCGCCAAACATGCTGCCAAAATTTGCAAAATCAAATGGTGTTGACATTTTTATCCCCTTAACCTAGCAAGCCAAGAATGCCGCCACCGATTGCGCCGATAGGGCCAAACATTTGGCCGCCAGCCAAAGCACCACCCAAAGCACCGGATGCGGCATTGCGGGTGTAAGGCGTTGATACACTGCCGCCCAAGTTGGCAGGGCTTGCACCCAAGCTGGACTGCACGATGCCAAGTTTTTGCAGGCCGATGTTGCGGATGGCATCAAGCTGCTGCTGCTCAAACGCTTGACGCGCACCGCCCAAGGCCATCACATTCTGGCCGCCTTGGAGGTTTTGTCCCCGAGCGTACTGAGCCAACTGAGTCGCTTGACCAAAGCCTTGATTGCGCAAATTCGCTGACAGGTCAGCGGCCTGCTTCAAGGCAGCAGCATTTGTCAGTGAAGACTGCACACCTTGGCGTGAGCCACCAAAGGCTCTGGCTTGTGTGGCGGCCTGACGATCTCTGATGTCCTGCATCTGGCGGCTTGATTCAATGTCGCCAAGGCTGCGGTCAATGACTTCTTGCTGGTACGGATTCATAAACCCGCTAATTTCCTGACCAGTAAACGGGGTCAGGGACTGGTTGACGATCTGCTGCTCTCCAGCCGTATACAAGGGGTTGTACCCTGCAAACTGCTGCACGGGCAATGCCCCTGCGACACCTTGAGCCTGAGCAAAGTTTGTGAGAAACGCACTCTTGATGTCAGGATCAATCGAGGTTGAGGATGTTTGAGTTCCACCTTTAGACATATTTCGCCCCTTATCCGAGTAAAGATTTCATTTTTTTGGCAGGTATCTTGCCATCGTTGATCATGTCCAGCAGCCCTTGGCCGTACTTCTTGACCGCTGATTTTTTGATGACATATTCGCCGCTGAGTAGTGCGCCATAGCCTTCGTCTGGGCCTTTTGGGTCTGGGCTTTTAAGGCGATTCTTAGTGACCTTGCCGCCTTGGGCGTAACCATCGCCGCCGGAATCAGTGCCTTCACCGCTTGGGCCGGCTGATTCTGCGGCAGATGCTCCCGCATTGTTGGCGGCGTCTTGCGAGGCTTGTGCCGCATCTTGTGCATCTTGCGCTGCGGCAATCCCAGCGGCTGCATTAGCAGCCGCATTCGCCTGTGCGGCTGCCGCCTCGGCATCAGCAGCCACCGCGAATCCGGCGTCAATATTATTTTGCTGAGCGCTTGGGTAGCCTGCATTCATTGCGTCAATCTCACTGGCGCGAAAGCTCTCTCTTGCACCTTGGTATGCGGCAGGGTTAACACCCATTGCAATCAAACCCTGCTCACTGACAAAGCCAGGGTTAAAGTAATTTTGCAACATGCCAAGTGATGTAAGGCCAAACCCCTTTTGGCCAAGCTGAGTAATGCCTGCCATCGTTGGATTCGCAGCGTAGTAGGCTGCCTGCTGCGCCTGAGTTAAGTCGCTAAATGGGTTTGAAAAGCCACCGCTACCACCACCGCCCGAATCGCCCCCGACCATGCCACCGCCGCCATAATTAATCAGACCCGATCCACCCCTTCGGCTGTACAGTGCTGGGTCGTAGCCACCTATAGCAACATTTGCACCCGTGTACGGGTTCATGGTCGGCGTCATTTGCGCCATGATCCGCTGGTACGGGGTAAGACCTAACTCGTCAATTGTTGCCATTTACAACTCCTTTGCAAGTACAGACCACTGTGGGCTGTAACCTTCGTCTTTTAAAAATGTCTTTGCCCAGCCCTTGCGGCCTGCCAAAGTCACTCTGGTGCAGCCAATCGACTTGCCCCAGGATTCGATCATTGGTCGCATCCGTGAGAGTTCATCTAGGTCGCCACCAGCCAAGAAGTAATGTAAGTTCTTGAGTCGCGGGTAGACAATGATCTCTGTCAATACCACCGAGTTTGAGGCCGGCCACAACTGCAATCTGTGATCCTCAACCATCTCGGCAACATCGTCAAAATTATGTGTGCCTCCAGAGTATTCTAAAGCAGCCTCCACATGGCGGCGCAGTCTATTCAAATGCTCAATATCACTCACCGCTTGCCGCCGGCCACCGCATCCAGCCTGAACACCCCGATTCTCCAATCTGCCAAAACCGCACCCGTCACCACCATGTTGACCTGCCGGCCAGAAAACCGGACATTGGTCGGGTTGGCCGCTGTAAATGGCCCGAATGTGGATTGAGTGCCTGTGGGATAGAGTCGGGTCTTGAATGAAACCACAGCCTCGCCCAAGGTTTGCTCGTCTGGGATAACTTCCCTGACCTTCATAATGTTGTCGCCATTGCCAAGCTGGACTGGCCCTGACTCTGCAAACAGAGTCCCTCCGTCATAGTTAAATCCGACTTCATGCTCGTACACCAAGCCATCTGGATCGACCATCAGCGGGTATGTAAAAACACCCGCATCGACCCCCGCGGTGCGGTCGAGTAAACCGATGCTCCAGTGGTTTTCGCGGTAGTTGTAGGTGACATAGCTGTCGTTTTCGTTGCTGCCACTGGATGGATAAAACCACCAGATCTCGCCAAACTCGCTGTTGTGGACAGCATAGACCTTGGACTTCTGGCCGTAGTTGATGTTCGTGAAAATGTAATCAGAAACATCACAGGGCAGCGGCTTGACATACCCGTCATAAATCCAAAAACCGCTGCTACTCATCCAGATCGCGGCAGTATCAATGGCCGCCACCGACTGAGCCGAGATCAGGCCGCAGCCACTGCCGGCCTTCTCAAAGCCGTAGATGAATGGTGCGCCGATGTAGTTGGCCGTATGCACATCCACATCGGTAAACAGCAGGTTGACACCCTTGACGCGCTTGCCGGCCATCAGGCTGCCAGGTGTGGTCAACTCAAAGTCCCCCGCCTGATTCGTGGACAATGGCGTCCAGACTGTATTGTCCTCTTGGTCACACCACTGCACCTTGCGGGGGTTGCCACCAGCGCCAAGGGCAAACAGGATGCGCTCGGCAGTGACCAAAAGAGCCTTGTTGCCTGTTGGTGCGTTGGCAATCACCGCCGCCAGTGTCGGCGTGGCAAAGCCAAGCTGCCACTCGTAGAGCTTGCCGTCATGGTTTGAGCAAGCCACCAAGTACTCACCCCAAGTGTCCAAGCTCCATGTGGTGGCCGGAATGATTGAGCCGGTGTCGGGCCTTGGAACACCATAGCCAAAGTTGCCGTAGGTGTTGCTTCCGTAGCCGACATTAATCTGTGCGCTGGCGTAGCCAGTGCTGAAACTTGTTGGCGTGATGTCTTTGAGTGTGCCGGCCTGATTCATCGCAAACAGCTTGGAGTGCGTACCCAATCCAATGAATCGGGTGTTGCTGTTGTCGCGCCAAGTGATGATGGCACGGCATGATCCTGTCACAGCAGAGGCTGAACGGGTGCGCCAGCCCAGCACTGGCCGCAGCGTGTTCTCGTACCAGCGCACAAGGCTGGCATCGTGCCACCGCCCAGCAGCTTGGTACTCTGTGCCGTTTCTGTAAACACCTGGTGGAATTTTTATTGGGATGTACATAATCAGATTGTCGGTAGGTTGGAGACAAAAGACACTGTAGCAATGACACTTGGCACTGCTGGCCGTGTCGGGCTGGCGCTGGCCGCAAAGTGCTCAATGCTGCCAGCCACATTGTCAGTGCGCCAGACAATCTGCACATAGTCATCTTTGGCCAGGCTGACAAAAAAGTTCAATGACGCTATCAAGTGACTTGGGTCGCCTGATGATTTTCTTGGGCCTAGATGAAACCGGCTGTTAGAGTCGGCAATGTTCGTGCCGTTCTTGCGAAACCAGATGTCAATATCAGCACCATCATTGTCTGTATTTTTAAGCTGCACCGAAAACTGGATGTTAAAGATGCCGTCCATCGCCACCGCAAGCTGGCTACCGCTTTGCAGAGTAACGCCATTTGAAAAGTCTGTCGTGCTAAAGGCAATTGGGTAGGCCGTGGTGGTGTTAGCCGCCACTTGGTCGGTGTTGTCCTGAAAAGCCCCATGCGGGTTGTTCATAAACTTGCCGCCCTGTGGGCCAAACAATGCGCCCAAGGTGCTGATGAGTCTGCGAAAGTAGCTGTTTAGCGCACCATTGTTTTCGGCAAAGTACCTGCGCTCATACGCTTGGGGCGCAAAGCCCAAAGAGGGTATAGACGGAACTTCTAACTGTTGCTTGACATTGGCCATGAGGTGATTATTTCACCTTATGCGGTCAAAACACCAAGTGCCGTGTTGATGTGCGCCACCCTGTCGGCCAAGCCGATCACGCCGCCGTTGATCTTTTTTGTCATGCCTGTAAAGTCTTTGGCGTCTGCCTCTTTGTTTAGGCCGCGCTTGTTCCAGTACCAAGCCGCTGTCAGGGCTGCATATTCTTTGGTCAGCACAAGGTCAGGGTCTTTGACAAAATCCACCCCCAAGGAATCTGAGGCCAGCCGGTAGTTGTCTTTGCCAGTCAACTGGATCAGGCCACGGCCACGGTACTTCCAGCCATCGCCCTCATCTAGGTTGCCCATCCGGCCAGAATAGACCTTGTTGGCTATCTTCTCAGGCTGGCGGTGAAATGGCTGCGCCTCGGCTTCAGACGGGAATCGGCTGGGCCATGTGGCGTTTAAGCCCTTGGCGCTGTAGTTCAGGTTTTCTTGCAGGGTCTTGAAGTTGGCCGACTCATGGGCGCACTGGCCGATAAATGCCGCTTGGCGTTCTGGTGTGTTGATCTCAAACCTCGTAAACGCTGCCGTCAGTGGCTCAAGCCATGACGGGTCAATGTGCATTTCGACAAGCTGGTCTTCGGTCATTTCACTGGCCCTGCCTTAGAGAGTAAATCGGTCTTGGCTTGTGAGCCAGCGGATGATCCAAAGTAATAGGCAATGATGCCCGTCCATGCCGTGCCAAGGCTGCCCAGCATCATCAAGATGGCAGGGTTGCTGTCATCTAGCTTGTTGAAAAACATCAGCGTCATGATGGCAAAAAAGCCGACAGTGACAGAGCCAGCCAGTAGCGGTGGCATCAGGCTGCGGGTGGTGGCCTGCATCTCCCGCGCAGACTTCCTGTCCTCGACCTCTAGCTTTTCAAAGTTGAGGCCAAGCTCTTGCGCTTGCTTTTGCAGTTCGATCTCGGCAATCTTGACTTGAGCAATCTGCTCGGCCGTCAGCTTGTTGTTGGAGATCAGGTCGCCCACCTTGTCAGGGTCAACACCAATGGCCTTGGAGATAGCCGACACTGCCATGCCGGCCAGTGGGCCACCCATTGCCGTGGCAATCGTTGGTGCAATTTGTTTAAGCCAATCCATTACTGTTTACTCCTTGAAAGCATTGTTGCTGCAATTTGTAACATGGCGCGGGTGCTCTCCATGTCTTCAGGCTGGCTAGCCCAGCCGACTGTGATCTGTCCGACAAAGCGCCCTGGCTCTGGTGGCACTGAAATACGGCATGTGTACGCCACACCCCTTGCTATGTACCACAGACCCATTTCGCTTTGTGCTGAACGATATTCTCCGCAAGGAATCTCGTTTGCCATCAACTTAATAACATCTGCATTGTTGGCTTGGTTCTGGCTAAACAACCCTACATCCAGCCCATCGTTTGTTTTGTCCCGTCCATTCTTCCCATAAGCCCGATGCAGGATGCGAGTGCCAAACATTGAATTGACTTTGAAGACCGCCACCACCAGCGCACCAGACTGTTTGAACAGATGCGCTGCCGCATCCTCCACCCGATCCTCTGCAATGCTGGGGATCTTTCTTGACTCCTTGTAAGCGCCAATTAGCAACTCTTGGTTTGTATATACAAAGTACCCTGCAAAGGTAAGCACCGCCATCAACACCATTGCGAACAACCGAAACGGGCTGGACACATAGGCCAGCACCTTGTCAACTAGGTTCAGGCGTTCATCAGTTGGCATCAGCAGCGGCCTCCGCATTCCTTTATCACCTCAAAAATCAGCCAGCCTAAAAATCCCAGAAGCGCACCTAGCACTAAGACCATGAGAACAAGCGTAGTTAGCTCATCAAGCTCCTTCTTGCGCCTCTCTGCCGCCTCGCGCTCACGCCGTGCATCATGCGCCGCCTCTTTGTCAATGCTGGCAGCACGGGCCACGATCTTGGCCCAGACATCCATCTTGTTTGGAAAGAATAGAGCCTTAATCTGCTCCTCAAATTCTCTGGCCTGTTCCAGTGCAAGCTCTAGCTCAATGGCCTTGCCCATTGAAGAACCTTTAAAGCCCTTGGTCTTGGCCTGTTGAAGAACCTTTATGCCGTCTGCCTTGGCTGAGAAGAACTGGCCAAGTACGGGGCCGAGGGATTCTAAATCCTGCACGGTTTTCGCGGCCGTCTTTACTAGCTTCACAGCTGAACTGATGGCGAGTAAGCAGGTTACGGGATCCATTGGCTTTGTACCTCTGAAACTTTTTTAGGCTCTGGCTTACCTTTTTCCCGCCACTTTAAACACCAAACCAAGAGCCTATCAGATGACCATGACCACCTGACGCATTCATAAACTGGGGCCGGTGCTTGCGCCACTGGCGGTGGTGGCGGCAGCGCGTCCATGATTACATAAGGATTTTCTTTAACATCTCGGCAGCAAAACCTGGTCCGAGCAAAGTGACCGCAATCAGCGCGTAAAGGATGTACTCAATGCGGCTCATGCGCTTGCTGCCTGATTCAAAGCTCTTTTGAATGGCCTCGTACCTGATCGCGCAAATCTCTTCGTGCGTGGCTAGCTTGGCGTCCGTTGCGTCTATTTGGTTCATGCCGCCGCCCAAGGAAGGCCGTCAAGCACCACAGGTGCAGCCAAGGCAGCAAGCTGTGCATCAAGTGCGGCTTCCATTGCCGTCATGTCCAGCGCCGCGCCAAGCCATGCAAGCACATTGGCCTCAGTGACATTGGCAAACGGGATAACTGTGTCGCCAGCAGTCAGGCCAATAGAGCCATAGCTGGATGCTGTGTGCTCACCAGATGTCTTGGATGCGCTCCAGTGGACTGTGGTGATGATGCCGGTTGAGGCTTCGCGGTTGAGTTGGTTGATCGTGAGTTCCATGGTTGTTCCTTTAGGTTAAATAGATTCAAGTGCTGCTACACGAGCGCGTAAAGATTGAACTTCTTTAACAAGCATTGGGACTAATTTGGAGTAGTCCACAGCCATCATTTCTTCTGTATCAGTGGGTTGGTGTACTGCCTCTGGTGCAACAGTCACAAGTTCTTGAGCAACAAAACCCGCACGCTGATGTGAGCCATCTGATTTCCAATCGTAGCTACGCACTTTAATGGAATCAATAACGCTACCAAACGCAGGAGAGTCAACAATGTTTTCTTTTAAGCGTTGGTCAGATGTGATGTTGTAAAGTGTTGCAGAACCATTGGTAGTAACAGAACCAACAATACCATTTGGATTAATAAATAAAATTTGGTTAGATGTACCAGTTGAGCCTGTTTCACTATGTATAACTGTATTAGACGCATTAAAGAAAACTGCTCTTGAAGAATATGTATTGCTTGTGGTGTTCACCAGCAAGTTACCGCTGGAGTCGATACGGGCGCGTTCTGATGCATTAACTACAAACTGCAATGCAGCAGAACTAGCGGCCTCAATGACTGAAGTGGTGGCACTGGCATAGATAGCCATGTTGTTGCCAGCAGCAACACCAAGACGCAAACCACCACCAGTACTTCCACGAACATCAACAGTTGTGTAACCAGAGGTAATGTCATCAGGCGAACTAGTCCCAATCCCCACATTGCCGCTGGAGTCGAGTGTCATCGCCTGCGTGAAGCTAATTGCGTTACCTGCTGTGCCTGAACCCGCTACAGACCAAGCATGTTGCCCAGCGTTTTGTTGATAAAGACTTGCGCTTCCTGTGCCGTAATATTTCCATGCGCCTTGGTAGTAAGCGTTACTTGCTAAAGCGGTGTTATTAGCCCCAAGACCACTTAAAGATGCGCCATCAATTTGAAAAGACGCGGTAAAGGTATCCCACGGGCTAGGAGTAACGCCCAAACCTAAATTTCCCGAACTGTTAATTCTGGCTCTTTCTACCCCGCCTTCAGCAAAAGCAATGGTGTCAGCGGCAGGGAAGAAGATGCCTGTGTTGGTGTCTCCATCGTTGGTGATAGATGGTGCAGCGGCAGATCCATCTGCAAACTCAATAACTGTTGCCGATCCAGTGACGCTTAAAGTACCAGCCACACTCAGCGTCTTACCAGAGCCGACATTCAAGCCAACACTTGTACCAGTGCCGTTGGCGGTGAAGATCGCGTCCACCGAGTCCAGGTCGGTATTGATCTTTGTACCCCAGGTGTCTGTCGATGCGCCTACCTCTGGCTTCGTCAGCAGTAGGTTGGTGGTGGTGGTATCTGCCATGCGTTACTCCTAAATAGGTGTCCAAGTCTCTGAATTATCAACGATTGCGACCCAAGTTTCTGCACTGTCGCTGATCGGTGTGTAAGTTTCTGCGCTGTCCGGTATCGCGCCCCAGCCAAAGCCAAAGATGATGCCGACAGACCCTGTGGCGTTGTTGCCTGTCAAGGCAATCGTGATGATATTGCTGACACTGCCAACTGATCCCGTTGCGCCATTACCCGTGATTGCTTGGAAAGTGATGACCTCGCTCGGCATCGTTTCCACAGCACCCGTGGCGCTGTTGCCTGTGACCGCCTTCGTGCTGGTGACGCTGACAGAGCCGACAGAGCCTGTGGCCGTGTTGCCGGTGGCAGCAAATACAAGACTCGGGGTAACGCTGCCAACTGCCAAAGTCGCCGCATTGCCGGTGACTGCTTGGCTTGATGCTGCCAAGACCGAGCCGACAGCGCATGTGGCCGCATTGCCGGTGATGGCAGTGGATACAGTCAGACCGACTGTGCCGACATTGCCTGTGGCAATCGTTCCGTCTTCTTGGACAGACCTATCGGCCAGCAAGTTACCAGCAGCACCAGTCGCCTGGTTGCCACTGATGACAACATTGCCTATGCCATAAGCACCAAGGCCGTAGTAGCCCGACCCATAAGCAGCCATGCTGCTGCCCCTTTAAGCCAGCCGGATCAGGCCGGTGCTGGCGTCATTGGTTGGCATGGTCAGCGTGAATGTTCCAGCGGTCACTGTCTGTGAGCCAAAGGTGTGGACGCTGACCGCCTTGTTGCTTTGCGTGCTGTTGTAGATCAGGACAGCATCAAACGCCGTGGACAGCGTGACAGCAGAGTAAGTGATGCTGGCGCTGGGTGTCACAAACGCTGTAGTGCCGCTGGTGCTTGGCGCCGTGCCAAATGTTACTGTGACGCCGCCGGCAGTGTAGCCAGTGCCTGATACCTCATTGGTGGCGCTGTAGGCTGTGGTGGCGGCGTTGACAGTGGCGCTGGCCAAGTACAGCGCAGCCTTGAAGGTGTCGGCAGCAGTAGAGCCACGGGTCACGCCCGTGCCAAAGTTGTGGTGACCGACAAGCAGCTCACCTTTAAAGCTGGTACACATTGCCTGAGTATTTGCCATGATCTATTCCCTTAAATTTGTTCAGTGATGCCATCAGCAAAAACACCGCGCTTGAGCGCCATGTGGACGGATCGATGCACCAACTCTTCGCCCAGCCAGTACTCGACCCAAGTCGTTGTCTCGGTATCGTTATCGGTTGAACCCTCACGCTTTTCAAGCAGCGCCTCGTCCATATCGCCTTTGGTGGTCGTAATCATATTTATCCAAAAGTTTTTGCACGGGTAATCAATGCACCGCCTGATGTCGCACCTCGGTCATCAGCGACTTGCAAATCAGTCAAGGCACGCTCGTACAAACTTGCCCACACCTGAATTCTATTGTCATCTTGAAGGTATGGCGCAGCTTGCAGCAGACTTCCGTACAAATAGGCGTCTGGGCTGGACTCCAAAATAAAGTTGGTGGCCACCGATGCCGACAACTTGCTTATTTTTGCGTAGTATGTCAACTCAGTCGCGTAGTTGGAATCTGGTGTTGGTACAAGTCTGAATTGTTGGCCAACCACACCAAAGAAACTTGGCCTGCCGCTGGCTGTGAATTTTGTGGCCTCTGCATCCAGCGCATCTATCGTCATAAACGACAGCGGGGTAACTGGATTAGTGCCACTGAGCTTGAAGGACTTGACCTCCAAAAAGTCATTGGGCGTTGCGCCGTACTCGGCATTAAATGAGGCATTGGCTCTCACAATCATCTGCCTGGTGCGCAGTGTGCGCTCCATCTGCGCTTCTGCAAGGCTGATGAAGTCAGCAATAGCCGCCGTCAGGTCTGACCGATTGAGCCAGTCTGCAATAGATGCCTTCAAGTCGGTGTAGGTTGCTAGTGCCATCAGACTGCCTTTATTTCTTTCATCACCCAGGTGTGGTCATGCTTGAATTCAAAAGTTCCGATGTGGCCAATCTCTTTGGAGACATCGTGATCAATCCATATTTTAAAGCCAGCAGCCGCTGCTTTCTGACAGAAAAAAACATCCTCACCGATATAGCCTCGTTTGTCCATGCGCCAAGGCGTCTCAAACCAAGGCTCGGCCAGTGCCTCAAACACCTCGCGCTTGATCATCATCACGCCCATACCCACAGACCCCACCTCTTGCAGGCCGGTGGACTCTGGCATTGTCCAGACTAATTCCCTCTCGCCGTTCTCTTTGTACAGTTGCGCTGTCGGGCCAGTGGGCATTCTACGCCGTGCGCAGTTGGTCGCCACAATATCTAGGTCATGCTTCAAAAGGCGCTCAATCATGTCTTGCGGAAACCGCATGTCAGAGTCAATGAACAGGATGTGGGTGCAGCCCTCGGCCATTGCGTCCAGTGACAACTCTGCCCTCTGGTTGGCAATCAATGTGCCTTGAGAGATCTTGAGGCTCACAGCGTCATTGGTGTTGATCGTGTGATACGCGACCATGTTCACCAAGTCGTAGCTGTACATGGTGTGAACCATGTCCCGTGCTGGAGTGCAGACCGCAATGTAGTTCATACTTTCCCAGGTCGTGTTCTAAAGAACTGATTGTCGGAGTCGTTGAGCCACCGCTTCATGTACTCCTGATCATCGATCTTGCCTTCAGCTTTCATCTTGTAATAGAGAGCCTCGGGTATGGATGCCACCAAGTGCCACTCTCCATTCCAGTTGGCGTTGCCGTCCACAGCGTTGTAGACGGCCTTGTTGGCCTCAATGACTGCCGTGATGTCTTGCTCAGTCTCAATGGTCACATCGCCGGTATTAGTATTCTCATGCCAGTAGCGGGTGATGCCTTGATCTTTGTTTTCGCTAAATAGTCTTTTGTCAATCATTTAAAAAAGGGCCAGATTTCTCTGGCCCTTCCCGTTGCTTACTATTAAGAAGTAGTCAAGTCGGCGGCCAAGCCATGACCATTTTCTGCTGTCACTTTCAAGCCGTACTCAACGATGAGCATGCGCTTGTCGGCATCGCCTGTTTTGGCCAGTTCGATCTGCTGGTAAGGGCGCAGCACAACCATCTTGGCGTAGTCAGGATCAAGCACAAACGCATCACGCTCACGCTGGAAGCGGTTGGCAATCACAGACACATTGCCAAAATCAGAGACATAAATGTCAACTGCACCGATCAATGTGGCGGGCTTTGCACCGCCGTCAACATTGAATCGGCTTGAAGCAATACCAGCAAAGCCAGAAACGCGCTGCTTATTCACAGGGCCAACCATCAGAATTTTTGGCGTGCCGCCAGCAGTCCACACTTTCTGAATCACATTCTTGAGAATGGTTTCAGTGAAGGCGCGTGCAGTGCCATCGGTACGGGCAACACTTGGCAGCGTGGTGTAAGTTGGGTTTGCACCATTCGTGGTATCAAAATCAATGTTGGTCTTCAAGATGGCCAGCAAAGAACCAGTTTTACGCGCAGTGGTTGAGTTACCAGCGTCTGCACCAGTGTTTGACAACATGATGAATTCTTGGTCACGCTTTAGTTCAGAGCCACGCTTTGCGATCTGGTAAGCCAGTTCGCTTCGGCGGCCCGCCTTGTTCACCACTTCTTCAGTGGCTGACAAGACAATAGTCTTGCGGCTAATCTGGCAGTAGTTCTGCACTCGCACAGTGGCGACCACGGCATCAAAAGATGCAACATCGTCACCCTCAAGCTGGGCGTTGGCAGCGGCTGCGGCCAAAGTATCTGTTTGAAATTCAAACAGAGTATTGGTCACAGTTTCGCGTCCAATGTTGGACTGAAAAGGCGTTTCTTCAGGTGCAATGTTTGTGATCACATTGCTAAGATCTTCCCGAATACCCTTTGCAGAGTAAGTCAGGAATGTATTGCTAACGATAGCCATGATTTTTCCCTATCTTAAAAGTTTGTAAATTGCATCAGCCGCATCATCGACAC
>Ga0209353_10000714_pt1 | contig 19848 bp, 24 predicted proteins | sample LauGreSpBDMM15SD_2_FD_187561 | JGI IMG/M metagenome (GOLD analysis project Ga0209353, IMG submission 187561) | Freshwater lake microbial communities from Lake Michigan, USA - Sp13.BD.MM15.SD (SPAdes) (version 2) | ecosystem: Environmental > Aquatic > Freshwater > Lake | place: Lake Michigan...
ACAGTCGGACAGGCTTTAGATTTGAAGCAGGACTACCTTCAAGAGGTGAAATGTTATTAGCACAATCTCCTTCAGGGGGATTTCAAAATATAGGTAACGTTGGAGGGATGCTAGGAGGAGAGATAGGAGATCCCGCTCCAAATGTTTTTTCAATGCGTCCTCGTATTGGTTATGACGAACAAGGTCTTGATGTAGGAGGAAGCATGAATGTCCCTATTGGTAAAGATGGACGCGTTCAATTTACCGGTGGATATAGACCTGATTCAAGTAAACTAAATCTAAAAGGAACAATAGGACAACCGCCAGGAAGTCAGGGATTAGGAATAGATTTTTATGTTAATAAACAATTAAACAAAAAACCAGAAGGTAATGATATTGGTGTAGAAGCAAGATATAGCACTCAGTTTTAAATCCCAAAAAGCTAATAAAGATGCTAAGATTTACAAAACCAAATTCTAATAAATAATCTGTGGACGCTAACTCTCGCCTAAAAGAAATTGTTGATTCCTACATCGAGAAAGATGGCGGAGCAAATATTGACACAGGTATTGTTGCGTCCCACGTAGCACAAATGAAACTCTTTGGTATCCGCCAAGGGGTAGAATTTTTTCCTTCTCAAGATAATTTTGGTAATCAACGCAAAGATTTTGTCGACAGAGTACTCAAATACAACAGGATGGATACACGCCTAGATTCAATCTGGGAGTATTTTCTGTGTGATGGACAAGGTTTGTTTTATATTAGACCTACTGAGTCTAATTACCGACTTTACTTTTTCCGCCAACATGAATATCGTTCTTACTACGGTATTAATGGTGAACTAGAAGAAGTAATTATTATCTATAGCTATAAAGTAAGGCAGGGAACAGGCTTTAGTGATGGCATTAACGTCACTAATATCTCAGGTAATGCGATTACTGGACCACAGGGAGCCAAGCGATATATTAAATTATCAATCAAAGACAAGGTAATTGAAGAAACACATAGTGAAGGAGAGATGTCCTTTGACTTACCTAGTTATAATGTCCCAGGACGTACTCAAACATTCAAAAATACACTCGGATTCATTCCCTGTGTAGAAATATTTAATAGTCCAAAGGGTTTTTCTAACGAAGGAGTAGGTGAATTTGACGCATTAGCCAATCATATTGTCACGCATGACGAAATGGTACGCACCATGCGTAAGAATGTGCAGTTCTTTGGTAATCCAACCCTTCTCTCATCAAGACCTAAGACAGATCTGATGGAATCTGGGTCAGACTCGACAGTTCAACGTCCTTCTATTGCAGCAAACTCCGGTTTTACTGGATTAGGGGCCTTGAGTCAGTCAAGATTTAAGTCTGATCCACTCTCTAGGGGTATGGATGGACAAATTAGGGTGCCTAGGGTGATAGCCAACCTGGAACCTAATGATCGTGTTGGTTATATTGTCCCAGATGCTATCACTGGTGACCAAAATAACTTTGCACGTCAGTATCGAGAAGAAATACGGACAGCTTTAGGGGGTGTAGACGACCTTTCTATCTCCGCTGGTATCACAGCAACAGAATACAAGTCATTATTCGGTCGTGTATCAGCAACATCTAAGAAAAAAGCAAATGCTATTTATACATATGGTATTTGTAGGTGTTTAGAGTTAATCATCTATCAAGAAGAACGTTTATTCCGTGATACCTTGGCTGCTGCCACAGGAATTGAGAAGCCAGTTGAACCAACAGAGAACGCATCTAAAGAAGAAATTGATTTATACGAAGCAGGTTTAAAAGGATTTGAAGAAAAGATTAAAGAAGTAATGAAGGTATGTGTAGAGACTCAACATATACCTACAGGAGTCATCGGCCTAATACCAGACGGGGATCTGACCATGCTTTGGCGTTGGTTAGGTCCTGTTTACGAAGACTCTACACAGGATATACTTAATAATTCTATTGTGGTACGTAACCTCCAAGAATTAGGTGTTGATAGTATTGAAGCACTGAAGTACCTCTTCCCGTCAAAAACGGATGAGGAGCGGGCCGCGATGTTATCGGGGTTCCCATTCAGAATGGTCAACGAACTGCAGGGTGCATACTCTGCTTTTGCGAAATTAGTGGGGGGCATGATGCAGACCCCTCACCCGCAGTCACCGGATTTACCTATGGCTGCTGATCCACGTCTTGACCTTACACCTTATCTGTATCGCACCTTAGAAGCATTACAAAAGGAGATGAGTTATGCAGGACGTTACCGTCCAATCGATCCCACAGATGAGCCAAGTACCGACCGCAGTAGCACCAAGCAGCTACGTGGCAGTACCAGCGCCTCAGGCTCCGGGACAGAGCTACCAGGGACCGATCAATTACCAGGTGGGTACCAATTACCCCCAAGCGGTGCCACAAGCGCCTATCAGCTACCAATCAAGCCCTACTCAGTACGCCCCCCAATCCCAACCGGCGGCACCCCAGAACAGCCCATGGGAATCGGCGTTCAACAAAGTAGTGGGTCTGCTGAGCGCACCAGTCCAATCCCCGTTCCAGGGTCAACCCTCGGCTCCGACGCCAACATACGCCCCGGCCAATTACGGTCAGACGTACAACGGCCAACCTATGCCCAGCTTGGGGACGCAGACCTCGTATCCCAACCAGGAATACTCAACCAATTATTCCCAAACCTCCTCCAGTCCCTCACTGGCGGACGTAGCGGATTACCTGGGCCTGAGCAACGAAAGCCGCCAGGCAATCGACGCGTTCGGGGTAGAAGCACCGGCCGTCCTAAATAACTATGCTCTCCAACTGGAAAGCATGTTGGACAGTGCAGTTGCATGGGGCTTTAAAGCAAAAGATCTGTTAAGTGGTTACGCCAACTTTGCGGTAAATGAGTGTCAAGAGAATCTCGCTTATAACGAAATTCTTACTAACCCTGATGTACTGAGTGATTATACTCTTAAGTTCTTCGGTCCTGAAGGTCCTTATCCTGTTTACGAAAGTGAGCAAGATTTGAATACCCGTGGCTATCGCACAGAGCAAGTAGTACCTGGGTATGGGAATTTCCCTGCGCCTCCTGATGCTGCTGGCCCACAGCAACCCCAAAACTTCTGGGGTGGCTTCAATGAAATGATGGCACGAGATCCTCAGAATGCCTGGCGTGTTCTTAACCAAGCTCAACCCAATACTGTAGCTAACAAGCTATTTGTAATGGAGTGAAGAACGATGAAATTCGCTGGTAAATATGCTAATACAATCAGCAGAAATCCAGTAGCTTCTGCAGTGGCTGGCGGTCTTGGTGCTGCTGGCCTTGCTACCTTAGGAAATATTGTTTCTGGGCAAGCTGCTGAAGAAGACCCTGGTCGATTAAGCATTGAAGCATTAGGTGCAGGTGCACTGGGGGCTACTTTCGGCTCACAAATTCCAGGTCTGCGAGGAAGAGCAGCTAGTGCCATGCGTAATATTGGCGCACTTGGCCTCAATAATCCAGGTGCTCTTGCACGTCGATCAAGGATGTCACCCGCCGAGATTCAATCAGCTCAATTTGCTGGCGATATATTAAACGCAGCCGTTCAAGAAGGTGCTGATCCTCGTGTCTTGGCGAACGATCTAAAAACAAATCTGCGTAGAGGTCAAACACTTATTAACACTGCCGGAATTCCACTTGGGTTAACAGCTGCAGGCGGACTTGGTGGCATGGTTGGTGGTGGTGTATCCAATATGGCACAAGCTGTTGGTGTGCCAGGATTTACAGATCAACGTATTGATCCCGAATCTTACGGATCTAGTAATTCACCCGGTGCCCGGTACAAACAAACAACAGGCACTGCGGGTATTAGTAACTATCAAAGATAGTTAAATTAATACCTGCTAAAATTTTCATAGATAAAGACAGTTGTACGTCTGAATCTTTTCACCATACATCCTGCAATATAGGAGGATAAACTAAAGTGTTTATTGATACCGATTTTCCAAAGATCTTAGGTGCAGAACTTTACCGTCCTCACCCTGCTTACATCTGCGAGATGGCCGTAGAACCAGTAGTGGTTCATGACTTTACTCGTCAGCCTGGTCAAACCGTTCAACTTGATCGCTACAAATTCTGGGGCACTCCTGGTACTAAGGATAGCCGCGAACGTATTTCCGATCAAACCATTGGTACTGCTAACAGCCGTAACATCACCAAGGAAAAAGTCCTTGTGGTGCTTAAGGAATACACTGGCCCTGCGGATCCTTCTGATCCTACTCAGCCTAGTACCTTTAAAATTGCTCGTGAAACTCTGATTACTGCTCAGCGCATGTTGCTGGACACAGGTAATCTGAATATGTTCCACCAGTCTATTGGCTCCCTTACACTTCTTGATGATTATCGCCGTTGGCGTGATCGTGTGTTTATTGATGAACTAGCCAAAGCAGAAGCTAATGGCGAAGCATCAACATCACAAGGTGGTTACTACTTCCCAACTGGTGCAGCTAAGGATTCCAGTGGCCGTATTTCTTACACCACTGCTCAGTACACAGCTAATTCACAACAGTTCCACGTATCTACCGACCTGTTGAATGTAGTTAAGGATCTCCGTAAGCGCAACGTTCCTACCTTCTCTGATGGTTTGTATCGTTGTATTTGCGATCCTACTTTCATGATGCACTTGCGTCGTGATTCTGACTTCCGTGAAATCGCACGTTATTCAGGTAATCCTGGTCAAGGCATGTATATGTCTGGCAATCCCATGATGCCTAATAACGCCAGCTTCTACCAAGGTCCTCAAGCGGGTCAAGGTTACTTCCTGGCTGGTGAACCTGTAATGCCTACTGGCGTTCAGTTTGAAGGTGTTAAATTCTATGAATCTACCAACTTCCCAACCAAGAATATTACAGCTAGCTTTACTGACTCTCCTGCTTATACTTCCCAGGAAGTAGCCCAAGGTTTCTTCTTTGGTCCTCAAGCAGTAGGTGTTGGTGTAGGTGGTCCTAATGCTCAAGTTCTTATTAACAATAATGATGACTTCAGCCGCTTTATCATTCTTATCTGGCAACTGTATGCTGGTTTTGAAATCCTGAACAAGGACTTTGTTACCACTGCTTACAGCTTCGTTAGCGATGACGGCATTCTTTGATACAATAAATAAAACAACAAGGAGAAATAAATGACTTATTTGACTTCCAAAAAGATCTACCCTGGTAACTGGGTAGAAGCTCTTAATGGCTGGTACAAAAACTTTGACTCCACTGGTGCTGGTGGAACTGCAGATGCATCAAAGGCTGGTCCTACATCTGTTCTAGCTATTCCTGGCTATCGTTATTTTCAGCAACGTGGTTATGTTCCTGTAACCTGGATATCTGGTGATTCTGCTACTTATGGTCAAACCATGAGTGTTATCATCCCATCTCCTTACAGGCAAGATGATACCCGTACTGATATTACCGGAATGGTAATCAGTGGTAATTCTGTCCAAGCAGGCTATGTTTACCGCGCTGCAATCTCCGTTGGTTCTGGCTGGGGAGACAATCGTGTTGCTTCTGGTGTTTATAACACTACCGGTAACGTAATTGCGTTTGGGCGTGATAGCTCTGGTCCAGTTGCTGCTTCTGGTGAAGCAGTTGCTGCTGCTGTACTATCTTCTACTGTTTCAGGTGAAGGTGCCGGTACGGTTTATTTTGCAGGTGGTAGCCAAGGTTTTGGTTCAGTTCCTGTATTTATTGGACCTGCATCTGGTTTACAAATAAACACTGGCTCAGGTTTTGTAAACAGTGGTGCTGTCTACAAACAGGTCACCTCTGCTGAAACCTATAAGGTATACTCTAAAGCTACCGCTAATTCCACTTCTGTTGCAGGTGGTGTATACATCTCCGCAGCAGACAAAAATGCTGGTCTAACCGGTTATTTGTTTGTGGAAGTTTGTTACCTGGTTCCTGATAACGCTCCTGATTACAGTGATCTGGAAGCTTATCTTAATAATCGGACCGTCAGTTCTTAATAATTGGACCGTCAGTTCGACTTAATTAAGGTAAACTAATACCAGCACACCTGGTACCCATGCTTTATCAACACACCAAAACCGGCGCTCGGGTCAAAGTTATTAGTGAATGGGATAACGGTGACTGGTTCATGGTCGAAGACCAGGACGGTCGCCTTTATACCGTATACAAGACTGAGATCAAACCGGATGAGTCAGCCAATAAAACGGTTAAGACTCTACAGGTAAAAGACAAAGCAGCAAAGGAAGCGCCCCGTGCGTTTCCCCCAGATCATCGCTTAAATATTAATTCAGCAACCGCTCAAATGATTGCTGATCATATTAAAGGGATTGGGCTCAAGACAGCACGTGAGATTAAAGACATACAGACGAGTCTTTCTGGTGAAAAGTTCAGTAATCTAGATCAGTTAAAACAGATTAAACGTGTTGATTGGGACTCTGTATTTGCTGCTGATCTGGTACGTGTGTGATGTAAGTCCTGCTTCGGCGGGGCTTTTTCATTTTAGAATTGAAATAAAGTAGTAAAATGACAAATTCAGGTGGTAGGTTCTTTGTAGGGAATATTGGCAGTACTGGTACAGCCACTGGCCCTCACATACATAAATATGTCAAAGATTTAAAGACAGGTTCTTATATTGATCCAGCAACAATTAAAAGTGCTTTAACAGGTGTTCAGATAGGAGAAAAAAGAATACCTTTGGTTAGACGTACTTCTACTGGTGGGCTTGAGTGGAATCCAGATACAGGTTTAACAGTTACTTCAAGATTTGGGGAAAGGGGCGCACCTACTGCAGGAGCATCAACGAACCACAAAGGAATAGATTTTGCTGGCGCAGCTGGAACTCCTGTTTATTATCAAGGATACGGCAAAGCGTTACCTATACCAGCAGCAGGTGGATATGGTAATTTAATGACGTTTAAAACAGCAGATAATAAATATGAAGTAGGTTTTGGACATATGAATAAACTAGGACCAGAAGCACAGGTATATCCATCTAATTTAAATTCAAAGCCAACTGCACCTGTATTACCAGCATCTGATTTTGCTATTTATAACCAGGGACAACAAGCAGGACAAGGGTTAGGTGCTTTAGCAACGTTAGGTTTTATGAGTAAATTATTTGGTCAAGCCAGAAGAGATAGAAGCAGCTCAATGGGTTTATATGGAGATTTAATGGGTTCTTTATTAAAACCAAAAAGTGATCCGACTACTGATTTTCTAATGAGTTATATGATGCAAAATCCGTATGAAGCATGAGATTGATTTATTACACCTATAATAAAAGAATGATGGTAACAAGAAGTGCAGCTATCTGATTTTGACAAAAGTAGAGTAAGGTACCATCTAGGATATTTTACTGTTTCTATTCCAGCAGGAGACTACGCTCGTCTGGAAGAAGCAATGAATACTATACCTGATTCTTATTTTTACAATAAGATTACTATTCAGGTTGGTCGTTGTGATACAGCAGAAAAGAAAACTGAAGTTGCAAGTTCTCCTTCCACAAGGATTGAAAGTATTCTTGGAGACGTAGACCGCACTATCCGATCTTCTAATGCAAAAGAAGCCCTTAAAGTATGGGATGAAATATACTTGTATGAAACAAATCGGCTAGCAATGATTCTTTATGTACCAAATTATAAAGATCCATTCCAAGCACGGTATCGTTATGAACGTTCAGGTGCTGAATATATCCAAGCATTACCTGGACCCGCTGATACTGCCGTAGGTAGTAATCTTTATCTTCACGTAAACCATAGGTAGTATCATGAATCCACTTCAATTTTTAAATGCAATAAAAGGATATGGTGCTAAAGCAGCTCCTCAAGCTTTAGTAGACACTATTACTGACCCGTTAACATATCGAAAATTAGCAGTAGACGCTGAAAAATTATTAGGTCGTAATCTTCCGCCTCAGTTTGCAGGATCTAACTTTGGTAATATCCCTACTCGTATTACGGGTTTGCTTAATGATCTTTCTGGAACTTCTGGTGCGCAACGAGCTGTGCAGGCTGCAGGAGCAAATAGAGCGATTCAAGCACTGAATGTACCACAACTTGCCAGAACAGCCACACAAAACGCTGAGGGTTTATTACGAGCACCAAATATTGGTCAAGGCTTAGTACGACAAATAACGACTCGTTTACCCGAAGCAGCACAGACTTTTGATCCTTTTACGCGAGATTATGGTTTAACTAGGGAGTTAATGCAAAGAGCAGGAGGAGGAATGCAAGGTGTTGCCAAATCTCTTCTTCCAAAAACCGCTTTTCCTTTTGATGATCCCTTAACTCTTTTAAAAGGACAGGCACGTTATGCACAACGGCAAATACAAGGAGGAATTGGACAGATTGGAGGTGTTGGTGGTCTAATTCAAAATTTAAATAAAGCAGCTAGTCCATTGTTTCAATCTTCTAATATTGTTAAAAATATTCCTGTAATCGGTTCTTTACCTGCGTTCGCACGTAATATGTTAATACCAATATCCCCCGCTGGTATTGCATTATCTTTACTTGGAATAGAAGGGTCATCTCCACAAGGATTTGATAATTGGAGTCAGCTTGGCTACAAATCAAAAGAAGACATGAAGAATAAGATATATACACAGACAACAAAAGAAGGAATATTAGATACAGGACGTTATATCCCTGGCAACCAACAAAAAACTATTTTTACAAAACAATTTGATCCAGCACCTCCCGTTACTAACCCCCCTGTTGACCCAGGATTTATGCTAGCAGGCGATCCAAACACAGGTGCAGGAACACCAGATCAACGACGTGTAATAGAAGAACGTAATTATCAAACCCAATTAAGTAATGCTAAACAACAATATGCCACACCCGATCCTATGTCTCCAGACTTTCAAGGATATCCAAATGAATTAGCTGCTCAGTATGGATTAGAGCGAGCCTACGGCGAAGAATTAAAACAAGCTGGAACTTTAGTACCCCAGTTACAAGAGGCAGGAGCAGGCGCTGGCATGACAGCTGAAAATTTTGCAACTTGGGCTAAAGCAAATCCAGGACTTGCTGTACGTCTACTAAGTCAAGGACAAAGAAACTAAAATGGCACCTAACGTTATTAGTCCACAAGCTGCTGCTCTTTTAAGAGTTATCCGCCACGCAGAAGGAACTGCTGGTCCACAGGGATATTCTACGATGTTTGGTGGAGGTCAATTTGATCCATCAAAAGGACATCCAGATCGAGTCGTAAAAAGTGGTGGGTATTCTTCAGCCGCAGCAGGCGCGTACCAATTTATGCCAGACACCTGGAGAGGCGTGTCAAGTAAACTTAAACTTCCAGACTTCTCTCCTGCTTCACAAGATTTAGGTGCTTTACAGTTAATTAGAGCCCGTGGTGTGAATCCAGATCAACCATTAACACCGCAAAGTTTAAATAAATTAGCTCCTGAGTGGGCATCTTTACCTACACTAAAAGGCACTAGTTACTATGGGCAACCTGTAAAAGCGGTTAAAGAATTATTAAATATATATCAACAAAATTTAAAGCCTGCTTCTTCTTCTGTGCCAAAGAAGCCACAGCAACTATCACAAGCAATTGAAGCAGGTAATTTATTTGGAGAAATGACATTAGAAAACATTATGAGACAAGGAATACAAGAAGAATTTTTAACTAGTTTGATTCAACCAGAAGAAGATAAAACCAATTTATTTGCTGAACTTTTAAATCAAACTAGACCATATTACAGTTGAATAAGTTAGAATTTAAATACGAAGAATTAAGGTAAAGAAATTGTCATCTACTTCCACAAATAAACAGCCATTGTTTATTGATCGTCCTTTATTTGATACTGTACGTGTAACAACACAGACAGTTGGTAGTGCAGGCTCCAATACACTAGAAGTACAAGGGGGGCAGGTTCCTTCAATCCTTGTTGACGTAGACGCAGCTCTTAGTGATGACACAAACAATGGTGTTGTTGTAGACGCTATTACAATTGCCCGCAGTGATTTCTATAGGTCAGAAGATTACACCTTGAGTGCAGCCACATCAGGTACAGTAGTTTCAATTGCCAGTGGTCAAATTATCAATGTAACAACAACAGGAAGTTTTACTGGTCCAGGCGTTGTTGAAAGTGGTATCGGTTATTACACATACACAGGATCAACTACATTAACAGGCGTTAACACAACACTGCGTTACTCAGGTGGCACCTCCTCAGGTTTCACATATAAAGGTGTATCCTATGGGCAACAACCTGCCGTAACTTTTGTTTTCTATCAAACTCGTGGTACAACAGTACCAATCCCCGCATCTTTTGACTACCACATATTGTTTGCTAAGACTGTTCCTGATGGTAGCGGTGTAATTGATTGCTCTGATGTGATGCCCCAGTTGGCGGCTCCTGTTATGTCTGCTGGTAATACCAACGGTTTAGGCAGTACTGCACCCCTCCGCAATAAAGGAATCTACCTGGAACGGGGCGATCGTTTATACGTAGGTGTTTTCCCTGATGGGCCTAATGTTGGTGGGTACACTCCAGGAGCACATGTATATGCACAAGGTGGTTTCTTCTAACAATGCCTCTTAAAGGCAATACTAGTTTTGGATCCTTTGGTAGACCAAAAGATTTTAAACCTTTTGAAATAAAACCGATCACCACAGAGTTTTCACAAGGGGGTGTACCAGGTTCAATTACTGTATTAAACAGAGAATCAGCATGGGCTAGATGGCGTCGTGGCTATGAAATATACTCTTCTAATATCTACAACAACCCATATGAATTCAAATTTATTTATAACATTCCTTTTCCTTCTGGAACAATAACACCCTCCGGTTCCAATCCGACATCTATAGTCTCAGGCGCTTTTAAAGGTTTTCCAACTCGAACAAAAGAATTTGGAATGCACTGGACTGGATTAAGACGAGGGGGGAATATGCGTACAGATAATTTACTTGATTCAACAGGTACCAGGCTTTCTATCGCAGGTGTAACAGAAGATTCTTCTTATTGGTACATACAATTAGCTGGAACCTGGAGCTCAGGCAATCCTTTACCTTCTCCTTTATTTGCCACGGTATCCGGTATAACAACACCTTTGAAACCAACTAATGGTGAAATACTAGAAGATAGAATCCTCACCGTTAGTGGTGAAGTGCTTACACCTGATTCCATTAATCCAGATACACAAAAAAGATATGGTTATGTTCAGGCTGTCTTAATAGATGTCATTGAAGATACAGGTGTTCTAAAACTAAAAAAGGCAGGGTCAGTAGAAGTTACACCTGATAAACAATTCTTAACCCCCTCGACAAAACCTCCTGCTCTTGGACGATTCCTATTGACAGGTAATAGGTATGCCTGCACGTGTCAAGATTTCACACGCAGAGAATATACCTTCATGACAACAATCAATGATACAAGTAAAGCGAAAAGGAGAAAATACTTTCCTCATTCTAGTGTTGCTTCTGTTAAGCCAGGGCGACACGAAGATACTTTGAGTGACGGCGTATATAACAATAATGCAATGGTAACATCCTTAGAAAATAGGTCTTTGAATGTAGAAGCGCCTAGTGCGTTGTTTGTGCTACCTGATTCAATTGCAACATCAGCAGTAAACCGTCTATCAACAAGAGACAACCCTGGTATATATCAAGATTTTGGAGCTACGTATAAACGTAATATAGAAGCTCCGTCTCTCCCTGGTAACAAACCAGATGGTTTACCTGTATTTGAAGACTACACAGTCTCTCAAGACGTTATAATTTCTTTGGGAGATTACTGGGAACCTGTATTAGATGAGATGCGTTATTGCAAACATGTCTATGCACTTAAGTTTGCAGAAAGAGTATTTCCTCCCGAACCTTCCGACTATCCTGTTGAATATGAATCAATGGCGGAATGGGAACAAACCCTAGTACAAGAAGCAGAAACTAATCAACAGAAATATGAAACGTTTCAAGTAACCAAGAATTCTTTAAGTTATATGGATGTTCCTCCTTATAATTGTCAGTCACCAACCGTTGCACCTATGTTGCAAAAACTATTTAATATTCCTAATCAAATCGTATTCTTGTCAGGGTTCACCATGATAGACAAGACAGGGCGTACATATGTACCAGCCTCAGGTGAAAAACCTTCTCTTTAGTTTTTTGTAGTATAATACAACAAAGGTTAAAACCTTGTAAGTTTAAGGGCCGACAAATCTTGTATTCAGAGTCGGTTCTGGTTATAGTCCAGGTAAAAATATGATCCCCTCCCATGACCCACGTAATTTCTCCTCCTCTAGATCAGAGGATAGTTGACGATTTTTTCCAGCTGGCACAAAGCAGAAAAACCTATAGGCTAGCTTGGTTTTATGGAATGCTTGCCACCTTTGGTGTAAAAGCTGAACACCTCTGGGGGTTTACCTGGAACCCAGATGGTACTATAAACATTCAAAACAAAAAGAAACCGATTCGACCCATGCACCCGCAGTGGGTTTTCTTGTTTCAACTAAAAGAAAAACAGCCTTCAGATCTTGAAGACTGTTGGAAAGATGCTTGGTTACTAATCTATAAAGCAATGGCATGCAAAGAAGTTCAATGTAATGTGTTTGAACTCCTTTTGGCCTATAAGATGCGTAAAACCTTCTACAAGCCCTCTAAAGCATCGAAGGTACTAGAACCTGCTCTTGCTTGTTCATAGTCTTCTGAACAGCTCTACGGTTCCACAGGTAACTCTCTCTGGAGTATGTCTTACCTTTGAAGGCAGCATAGTGACGTCCCAGCTTTAATGTGCCATCATCTCGCATACGCAATAGGTCTGTGCGGGAAACTTCAAGAGTTGCTGCCATTTGATTGGTTGTCAACCATCCAGTGGGTGTGCACATAAAATAAAAGGCTTTTTACATATTTACAATACAGAAAAGAGTACCTGGCTGCAAGGGTTTAACAAAGGCTTTAGAAGTTTACTATTCGTCACAGAGATTGGGCTAGCTTAAAATTAGGTAATGGCAATTATAGAGTATGTTCGCAACAGAGCATGATCCTCTCGCCCTACTGGTTGAATTAACCCCGAAGCTTGCTAAAAGACGTTTTCGAGAAGAGATATACAAATCCTGGGATCACTGTTGTGGTTATTGCGGTGCTACTGCAACAAGTCTTGACCACATTATTCCACGGTTTAGGTCTGGCTCTAGTAATAGAAACAATCTTTTACCTTCTTGCCAGCAATGTAATAATCATAAAGGCAGCACCAAGATGGAAGAATGGTACCTGTTACAAGATTTTTTTAGTGATGAAAAATACCAACGAATTAAAGACTGGACAAACCAAGAGGTTTTTGATCTTTTCCAGTACACTAGTGATTATATGAATTATAAACAGACAAGTTAATGGGACTTTCATATCTAGCAACAAACCTTGAAGGTAAACGGTGGCTAATAACGCCAGAGAAAACAGATTATGACGAAAGTGCCTCAACTAGTGCAGCAGCAAAGTATCAAACAGCTATTGATAAATACATAAGTGAGGGAGGTAAAGATGGAACAGAAATGAAAAAAATGGTTGACAAAAAAGCAAAATTACTTACTGAAGATGGCGCAAATGATACCGCTAACAAAGCTAATGCAGCTTTAAACATTGCAAATACTAAAAAAAATGAAGCATACCAAAAAGTTGTAAATATAGCAAAGAATACAGTAGGAAAAGATTATAAAACACAAAGAGAATTTATAAGACAGTTAGATATTGATGAGGACACAAAAACAAAACTTGAAAATAGTTTTGATATTTTTTATAGTAATGAAAAAGTGCCCTCAACAAGCCGTTGGAATCCTGAGAACGCATTGGAGGCACCTGTTCCTTTATCAGAACGTTCTAAAAATAAAGGAGACGTTGATACAAAATTTTACAAAACACAAGATATCCAGTCAGTAAAAGATGCTGTTACAAAATGGGACACAGCAGTAAAAGAAAAAGATCTTGATGTTTTATTACTTTACAATAATGATGAAAATGATTTTTATCGCGCACACTACGCAGACAATAGTCCCAAAGACAAATCTATACGTGCTTACAAAGCAGAAAGCATAGAAAAGGTAGACAAAGAAACGCTTTTAAATATTGATAAAAAACTTATTACAGACATTACAGCATTAACCCCAGAAGAAAAAAGTGCATCTGGCACAACTTTTGAAGCTTACCTCACAAATATATTAGGAGCTGATGAAATAAAAAACACAAAAAAATATGGGGCGCTTGCGCAAAACGTATTAAAGGATACTATAGCGGAATTAGAAAAAGTAAAAGCACAAGAAGCCCAATGGGATATGTATCGAAATCTAGGGGGTTTTGCTGAAATCCTTGATCTAGGATCAACACTAGCTGATTCGATTCGAGCTGACGTAGGAGTAGGAGGATTTTTGCCTAAAGGTAAAGATGGAACAAAAGACTTAGAAACACAATTAGGAAATATCACAGGCATGCAAAGCCATGTTACGTACAATTGGCAAAAATGGTTTGATGAAACACTTACTAAAAAATATGGGATAGATTATACGGAATTTGCAGCAACAGAAGAAACACTTGATATTGTTAATGCAGCTTTAAAAAATGCATTAAAAACTGAACCTAGTAAGATTTTTAATGAAACAGATAAAAAATTTACTAAAGAGTTTATAGAACAAGCAGGATTTAAATCCAATGAAGAACTTGTTCAATTTCTAGGGAAACAAGGAGAAACAGGAACAACACTACTAACAGGTCTTCAAGCTGGAACCTTAACGAAAGAAAACCTAGAAGACCAGAAAACAAAGCTTAATAAAACTATTGCTGACCTTGAAGGCAAGAAAAATAGAGACCTTGAACTTACATTTAAAGACGGAGAAAAAATTCCAGAAGAAGTTGCTGTGGAAGCTTCTTTTGCACGTCAATTTATAGATGAATATTTAAAACCTCGTTTTGATTATTCTAAATCTATGGACGAATTTACAGATTATATGAACGTAGATAAAGAATATAAAAACCCATTTCAAACAACAGATCGCTTAACACAAATAAAAGATTATGCTTACACACAAGCTAAACAAATAGAAGAAGATTTAAAAGATAAAACATATAACGAACTTTATATAGATTCTAATTTTGACGCAGCTTTTTACATGAATCCAGTAGATGAATATGCAAATGAAAATAAACAAGCTATTTACAAAGAACAAATAGAAACAATTAATGCTACTTGGGAAAACGTGAAAAAAGAGCCTAATCAACTTATTGACCCAACTAATCCAGGTTCAGGTACATGGGCAGAATATGCTTATTATTATGGAGCAGATTTAACAAAACAAAAAGATTTTGCAGCTTTGCATTATGACCTTATAGGTAAGAAGAACAATTTTGATGCAGCTGAAGATCCTGCCTCTAAATTACAAAGGCAATTAAATAAACCAATATATGACAAAGCACAGAGCATAGGAACAGTTTTTGGTGAATTTATTACAGCAGATGGATTTGCAGATCAAGTATTAAAAACTATTAACCCATTAGACAATAATGAAGGATGGAAAAAAATAATAAATAAATTTAATTTAGATTCAGACACTTCAACTGATGACGTAAGAGATGCAATTAAAGCAAGCATTACTACTGGATCAGCACAAGTAATTAGAAATAACATTAAAGAATTACAAGAATTAGGAAAAACTCCTACACAAAAAAACTTAGGAGCGTCTTATATTGAACGCCCCGAGACAGATACAGCAGCAACAGAAAAAAGTGAGTTGTACAATAAATTTAAAACAGCGGGATACAAAGGAACTGAGCAAGAATTTTATTCTAATTACATGCCGGATACTAGTCCTGAAGATATTAAATTTCTATCTTCTGTTACCAAAGGGAAGATACCTGAAATTGATACAAGTTTCTTAAAGAGTTCTGATCCATTCGCAATGCTAGATAAAATATCAGAACTAGAATCGCCCGTACCTAAATCAACAAAAAAAGTAAAATCAGATAGTTACTTTAAAATAGGATTAGATGATGAAGAAGAGGATCTTCCTTCGGCTGATTCATTTCTTGGAGACTACGCCTCACTATTTAAATAACAATGTCAGACAAACATAAAAAAGCAGCTAGTGCCGCTGGCCGCTACAAAAAAGAATCAATGGAGTGCAACAAACCAAGGCGTGCTCCAGCTGGCGACAAACACAAGTATGTTGTAAAGGGGTGCCAAGATGGTAAAGAAGCACTTGTTCGTTTTGGTCTAAGAGGATACTCTGATTACCTTTCACATAAAGATGAAAAAAGACGGGCTAACTTTAAAGCTCGTCATAACTGCGATGAAAAAAAAGACAAACTAACTCCTGGCTATTGGGCTTGTAACCATAATTGGTAACTATTTTTAAAGCTAACAAAATTAAAATATTGTATGTATGATAGGTGTAATGTGTCTACCTTTATCATGCAAGCCTTACCTACTGGTATTGACATCATTATAAATTATGAGGGGTACAATGAAAAGGCGTTCTCAGATCCAACTACTGGTGGGGCACCCTACACGATAGGTTTTGGAACACAATACTATCCTGATGGTGAGCCAGTAGAACGAGGTCAGCTATGTACCTATAAAAAAGCTAAAGAATATCTTCTGCATGAAGTAGAAAAAATTAATAAACTTTTAATAAAAGAAGTGCCTGATCTAGACGAATACATGAAAGAAGCTTTGATTTCTTTTATCCACTCTATCGGATGGGAGCCTTTTCTTTACAGTGATATCCTAGATGCAATAGAAGAAAACAAATGGGACGCCGCAGCAGAAGAAATGTATAGATGGGTATTTGATCAAGATTACCAAGTAATCAGTAATTTAATCCATCGGCGTAGGGATGAAATTGATTTGTTCTTAACAAAAGTACAGAAGAACGGTTATGGGTTTGGTGGGCAACTTCTACTAAATGCTTTTATGCTTTTTGATTCATCTTCTAATCAAATCAAAGCTATTAAACGTCTAGAGTCGGGTATTCATGCCGTTATCCTTGCTGAATTTGCTAATGAATTCAAGTTGCCGGTATTGCAGCAAGGTGAAATTACAGTGTAAGCTTTAGAATAGATACAGGCAGAAAATGAAACCTCTAATGGACCCCTCATGTGAGCCCAAAGAATTAGAACTCTCTCTGGAGTTTCAATTTGCTATGCGCAAAGCTGAGTTACGTGCATCAGAAATGACATGGGAACAACTTCACCAAGCTCTATTAAACCTATATCAACAACGCCTTATTGAGATCACAGCTATCAAAGACATAATGGAAGAAGAGGGCGTTAATATTGAATTCGATATCCCCACAGAACTGGAACTAGAAGAACTAGCTTTTATGTGTGGAGATGACGAAGAAGATGACGATGAAATTGATGAGGACAATCTTCAGCCATTCTGAACACGGTCCAGGTACCACGTAGCCTTCTTGAGAGATTCATCTTGTTCCTTCAAGCGTTCACGCCATACATATTTAATTGCATTACCCTTGCAGTATCCACGAAATTCTTCAGGCGTTAATGCCGCTTTGATCCCCTCAATACACTCAACAGATCCTTGGTTGTAGTGAAGAGGGTTATTGACTGCGTCTATTGGATCCCGCGACGCATCGCTGATAGTTGCTTCTCTCGTGTTGGTATTGCACCTAGATCCAATACTACTGCACCCTTCGGTAGAGGAGCAGCTCCCACTTCCATCCCCTCCTCCACACTTGGAATATATCCAGTCAATCCAGGACGAGTGTTTGACATTGGTGAAGTCGGACATTGATTCCCTTCTAAGGCAAGGTTTTGACGAGGCCGATCCGCTTGGGTCAAAGCCAGACCTCTATTATACTGATCATACAAGGGAACGTCATTCTCCTCGTTATCCAGTTGTTCACCAAAGTCACAGGCAGTTAGTGCACGTCTGTTAACTTCATCACCATTGTGCATGAAACCGTCAAGGAAATCGTGAGCACCTATTGCGTTATGCATTTGCTTAAATCTTCTTCGTTTACAATATTAACATGGGACGATTCAACCAACCACTAAACAAGGCAGGGAAGCAATCAATCCCTGGTACTTACGACCCGTCACTTGACGCGGGAACATCAGCAACAGATACATCAGACCTTAACCCAGGTCGTGCATACGATGTTGATATTCGACGTCTAGATAACGATGAACGCACCATTGCTAAAAGAACTGATAATGAAAGGCAACAAGAAAGAATAAATAAATTTATGGCGGCAGCAAAGTCAGCAGGTAAGTTTAAACAAAGTGCATTACTTAATGAACCAACCAGTGCTGATCAAGGAGAAACCTTCTCTCCTGTCGGAAGTGTAGGGTATGCCCGTAAACCACAACCTAATTTTGGCTCACCCTTCATCTAGATAGTGTCCATAATCTTGCATCTCTAAAGCATCTTGTAATTGTTGAAACATTTCTTTAATCATGTTTAAAGTCCACTGAACATTATCCGCTTTAAATCTAGATAACTCAGCCATCAACAAAGGGTTATTTTGATGGACTACTGTATCAGTAATAATTTGTAACACTCTAAGGCGTTGATCTACATCAAGCGAAGTTGTTTTCATACTCGACACGTCACAATCTCTTTTGCTTGATCTTGGTACTTACCTTCGCGATCTTCATAGGTAGTACTGCAAGGGTTACCACGAAAAAATAAGAGTTGAATAATACCTTCATTCGCATAAATACGATTAAACAATGGAGTAGCATTACTAATTTCAAGTGTTAAATGGCCGCGCCACAACGCTTCCGCAGGCGTAATATTTGCAATAATCCCTGTTCTAGCGTATGTACTTTTCCCCATTGCAACAACAGTTACATCTGCTGGTAGCGATAATCGTTCTTCTGCTACTCCTAAACAATAACTATAAGGAGGAATAAGAAAGTACTTACCTCTTTCATCTTCTAATAATTCAACAGGACGTAAGATATCAAGATTAAAATTCTTTGGATCAGTTTCACCAACATCAATTCGACCAAGAATTAAACATTGCGTGGGCGACAACCGAATGTCATAACCGTAAGAACCAAGTCCATAACTTAAAACACGTCTCCCTTCCTCTTCCTTAACCATATGATCAACAAATGGACTGATCATCTCATGATTTAAAGCTAAATCCTTGATTTCAAGATCGCAAAGAATGCTCATCTAATGCCTGACTTTTGTTTACTGTACTGCAGTTACAAGGAAAATGCTTGTTTCTTAATAAAGAACACGACCTTTCTCTTCGTAAACATCTATGAACCTTTGGGTAGCTTCTCCAGAGTTATCTTTAGGTTGTAGGTAGACTAGTAAACTTGTACACGTCCGGTGTTTATCTATTCCTTTGCTGGAATACTTAATTAATTCAGGAGGTGTTTTAAGGATACAAACAGGAAAGTCAAATATCTTTTGCTCATATCGAATCATGTCAGGACAATTGGTAAAGAATAGACCCTGCTCAATTTCATTATTCAACCAAGCACGATACAACCTCTGGAACCACACAGCATGAGATGACGTAACAGTACCCGCACTAACCCGAGTCATCTTCCATTTATCTAGCGCCTTATTAAAAAAGTAAGATCCACTAGGTGGAAATAGATATACCTTACCAAACCACTGTTGTGCATTAAGACCATCGTCTTGAGGCGTGAAATATTTTATAGCACCTACGTATTCATTTGCAGTGTGGGAACTAGCAGGATCCAAGTCAATTTCACCCATTAACATATGAGCGGCTGCCGCTAGATCAGAGTTTGTAATTAACTCTTGATCTTCTTTCCTTAATGGTTTCATTGGTCTGTTAACTGGTTGTAGTCTATTTGGAAATAGCGAATGCCATCGTTATCGTTGATGATATAACCAGCACTTGCTTCTGGATCAATCTTTTGAGCTGACTCAAGAATACGTCGCAGACTCTCTGCTAGATCACCGTTA
>Ga0209353_10000718_pt1 | contig 19696 bp, 25 predicted proteins | sample LauGreSpBDMM15SD_2_FD_187561 | JGI IMG/M metagenome (GOLD analysis project Ga0209353, IMG submission 187561) | Freshwater lake microbial communities from Lake Michigan, USA - Sp13.BD.MM15.SD (SPAdes) (version 2) | ecosystem: Environmental > Aquatic > Freshwater > Lake | place: Lake Michigan...
AGATGATTGCACGCCAAAGCTTGGCGTTCTTTGGTTCGTAAAAGCACGCTTCTGTAATCTTTGAGTCAAGTGCGGTGACAAGTGCCGCCGCTCCGTCTAAGAGAACGCAAGATATGACGTTGCGTTCGGCTTCCTCTGAGTGTGGCAAATCGCGTTCAATCATACGACCTCCTTCGTGCGAGGATCGTAGTTGTTCTGCAATCGCCATAGCGTCAGGCAGGCAAGAAATCCATCCCATTGCTTTGCGAGCTCGGCGGCATCATACTTAACAACGTCAACACGGCCAATCTCGGTGGTGGAGATGTACAGGTTGATTCCTTCGTGATTCGGCTGGAAGTGCGGCTTATCCTTGCTACCCCAGCAAGCAAAGTGATAGGCGGCAATCTGCATAGACTGACCTTGCCTTACCTCAATCTTCTTGGTGGGCTTGGTTTTGGTGGACTTGAAGTCCAGAACGCCAGCTACATCGCCCTTAACGTAGGAGACATCCATCTGTCCAGCGTAGCCATGAGATGAACAGGTGACTACCTTTTCGGTTTCAACAATGTTGATTCCGAGTTCTTCTAGTTTCGCCAATGCTGGATTAACGAGTTCCTTAAGCTCCACTTGCTTGCCATCAGCCAACTCAACGGTTTCGTTTTCCCATTGTTGGCACCCTAATGCGGACTCAATCGCCGCATGAATCTTCACCCCGAGGTCTGCTGCCGCTCCTGCTACCTTATTGGATTCTGCGCGGATTTCAGCGTAAAGCTTATCCTCATCCATGTCCCCATAAGCAGATTGAATAGCATACTTAAGAGATGCTTCAATTGTGATGTCTTGCTTCCAGCGATCAAGACCGGGATTCGCCATCATCTTCGTAATCCCACTGACCGATGGGAGCAAACCCATGATCCGTGCGTCCGCTACCGTCGTGTCCCGCTCGGCAACTGTCTTGCCGGGAACCCTGTGCATTGCTTGTCCGTTTTTCGTGTACCAGTGACTCATTGTGTGTTTTTGTTTTTCTGAATATACTATCGTAGTTTTCCCGATATTTCGGGCCTAAATTGCGTGGACTGTCTCCTTTGCCGTTCATGATTTTTCGTTAGCGATGAGGTTCCAACGACGCTTGATGTGTGCGTCTGCTTTTTCAGTGATGATTTCGACGTTTTTGTGCAACACACCGTCATGGCGAATCATTGATGCCAGAAATCGGAGTTCCGATATTAGGCAATCCGCTCTATTGCGCTCTTCCGTCATCTCATCGAGACGAGAGAATAAGGAACGCCGCGATGAAGATCGTGCAGACAAAGATGAAGATTGCGATTGTAAGTTCATTGAGTTGTTTCATTTTCTATATATTTATTGAAATAATGGGTGGATGTATTTCCACCCATTATTTATTCTATGCGATCAGAAAGGAACGTCTTCGCTGGTCACTGGCTTCGGTTCCGCTTTGTTGAAGGCTGGCTTGGAGTTGCCGCCGATCACCTTGCCGTTGCCAAGGATTGCGCCCTTGGTTCCCGCTGCACGGGCTTCCTTGGTTACGCCTTGGACTACTCGGTAGTCGTTCCCGTACTTATCCTCTGGCGTCTCAAATAGCACTACGTCGAGGTAGGTGCCTTTGGCCCCTTTGTAGAGGAGATTCTTGTCAATTTTCGTTACGTCGATTTTTACTGTAATCATTAGTTTAGTTTGTTGATGATGATGTTCGCTTGACTCTGACTGAGCTTAGTTAGATCAGAAGCCTTGAAGTAGCTCAAGGCTTTTTCGATCATGTCCTTGTTTTTCTCTGCGTTGGTTTGGATGGCAACAAGTTGCGCCTTCGTGAGAGCTGGGTCTTTTGCGGATTCCCCGTCGTCATCCTCCTGCGTGATGGAGCAGATGGCCGCTAAAGAATAGCGGCGCAGATAGGTGACGGCAGAGCCTACGCCCTGTGCGTCCTGCTTCGTTAGTGGTGCGGAAGCGACGTCTTCGATGTATTCGCCGCTCTCATGCATGAGCCGCGTGACTACATTAATGGCACCCGAATACACCTGACTGACGGACTGGATGATTACGATTCCTTGCTCGTTGAGTGCGTCTTTTGTCGCCTCAATAACCGATTCCAGATTGGCGTACTTGGTCTTGTAGTGCGGGTTGGTGGCTTGCTTCTTGGCGTTGCCAATTGTTTTTTGAGCTGCCAGCAGAGCTGGTGCGAGTTTAGTTAATGTATCGGATGTTTTCATGTTGTTTGTCTGGCTAAAATTCCTCTGCCAAAGCACCCGTGATAGTGCTTAATTTTGTGTGCGGTGGTCGTGGATATATCATGATCCTTGGCGGCTTGTACAAGTGTCTTGCCGCGCTGAAGTTCGCTACGAACTTTAAGCACAACTTCGTCACTCACCTTTGGTTTATATGCGTAATCCTTTTCCGGCTTTATTTTAGTTTGAACCGATAGGTCAATTTTCTTAAGATGTTTGTTAAACATAAACCTCACCGACTCCATTGTGGCAGTTATATCAATCATGTTTCAATAGAATCTCCTTAGCGGTTTCGACTGCCGCTTCCTGCTCCGAGCAAGTCGGGGCTGGAAAGCGAGCTAGTAATTCTTTGATGCAATCCAACGCTTCTTTAATATCTGTTTTCATCGTTTTCATCATTCAGTTTTCGTTTACTTCTTCAATGTTTTTCTCGGGGTTTCTCAAAATAAATCCGAGAACGGCGCGGATTGTTCTGAATTCGCTGGCGGTGAGTTCGCCGCAAATTAGGGACAATTGCGCGTTGCTTGATTCGGAAAGCTTTTTAACCCGCGCCCGCTCGGTGGCGAGTTCAGCCTCGGCGCGTTCGGCGCGGGCGTTGGCGCGATCCGTCCACGTCTCAAACTTGTTCGCATCAGTCGTTCCGCAGACTAGCCGCAGGGCGTGAAGTTGGGCCTCGGCTTTCTCGGCGCGTTGCTTCCACAAATGACACCGATCTTGCACTTCATACAGGCACTTGTGGTCGTACTCATAGGCGTGCGTCATCCGCTTCACCTCGGCGCGAAGTTCGCGCTCGACCTCGCACACCCGCTGATGCTCGGCGGTGAGGGCCGCGAGTTCGCGCTCCAGCGTAGCGCACGCATCGCGCATATCGGTCGCCGCGTTGCCAGCGCGGCATTGATCGTCGTCGTCCAGAAAGGTTTTTGCCCAAGCCGCATCCGTCCTCGGTGTGTTCATTTCTCGCCCTCCTTACCAATCAATGCCTGAATAATTTTCTCTGCATTTTCCTGCAAGGATGGGTAGTGCAAAGTGTTGAACTCTGCTCCATGTTTCTTAATAAACCAATCCCAATCCTTTTTCTGTTCAGGCGTTAAGGCAGTTTTAGCGGGACGAGCTTCACCAGACTTGCGGATAATTTCAACAAGCTTTTCTTCCATCAATCGGGCAGCAGCCGTGATGTGAGCCTTACTGGGATGGATTTGCTGGCGAATCGACGTGCTTCCGTCTTTGATTTCTATCAACCAGAATCCGTTCCTTAAACCGTCACACGCATATGGGTCATTAACCGGAACGTATTTGTTTCCAGCCTTGCGATAGAGTCGCGTTTCATCCTTCGCCGCCGCCACCGCTTTAATGTGATCCGTTTCAAACTGCCAATTATATAATCGTGAATAGCGGTCAGCCTCGCCCTTCCAGTAGGCTTCTAATTCAGTTAATTTATTCATTTTATTTGCTCCCAATGAGAGCGGTTATTTCATTAATCTCTCTGCGAATTTCGGTTAGCTCCTGCTCGTAGCTGCTTTCTTCATTAAGGCCATATTTGATTATGCCCCTGATTCTATTATCAATATCGTAAAGCGCAGACCAAGCCGCGCTGGCGTTGACGCAACGAACGTGCTCCGCGTCGTCTTCTGGCAAGTTAAACTCTAATGTGGCCTTCATTTGACTTCGCCCTCCTTAGCTACACAGAGATGGCCTACTTCTTTCGCGGCATCGGCAAACCTTTTCAATAGGTTTTCGGTGTAACCCGATTCGTGGATTCCTTCTGGCTTTTGATAATACTTTTGTTTGATGTATAGCTCAAAGGCCAAACTCGCCGCAATAGCTGCCATGCCATAAAGGTGACATTTAGCTTCGTTCTCTGTGAGGGGATTAATCTTCCCGAAATCGGGAACGATGTTGATGTCTTCTAATTTTGTATTCATATTTTTCATGTTGTTGTTCTACCTATCTGCTGCCATCATTCAGATTTCCCAACGTGCATCAAATCTTTTCTTCAACTTTTTTCGCGGCCTTAAGTAAATCCCTACCTTAAGGCTATTTGCGGCAATTAGTTTTCTCTCATTGGCCTAAGTTTCTAGTGGTTTTCACTTCGTGATTAAGGGATTTTCGATCCATTGCGATTGTTGCCGTTGAGCACGTCGCATAAAGTAGGCGAGTGGACGCAGTAATCCCTGCCATCAGGGATTGTTAAGCAGCGCATAAAGCAGTCTTCGCGTTCGCTTTTCCGACCTCGGCTTGCGGCTTGTGCCTCCTAGCCTTGGCTGTTTCTCGTAGCCTGTCGGTGAATCACGCTTTCGCGTCACTTTGATACCCCTACGATTCAGGCTCTTTGCCTGTTAGCCTCGGGGACCGCACCTTCACCCAATATCAGACCGCCAGATGCGGATGCTGTGGGTTACACGCTCAGTTCCTATGAACTCCAGTCTTCGCGAGAACTAAGAAAAAGCAGAAGACCGGAGGCTGGTCGAGTAGCACATCCGGTCTTCTTTTCGGCCAGAAATTTCCAGCCCAAATTGAACTTTTGTACGGCTCGACTCCGCAACTAACAGGAACGAATAATAACACGCTCGGTTGTGCAAGAGGGGAAATTCCCAGTTGACGGATTAAGCCGCATTCCGCTCCTTTGCGGCTCCCTATGGCCAAAACCAATCAGAGTGCCCTTAAAACGCAAGGAACAGCCCGCCAAGGGCCATCCCTAGACCTATTTGGCAACGCAATCGAGGAAGACAGGCCATCCCCAGTGAAAACTCAGGTCATCAGGGTGATTCCAACGGCAATTATGCCCGAAATTCCCGTCAGGCCATTCTCCGTCACCCGCATCAACGCCACAACGGTTGTTATTTGGAATGAGTAGGCACAAAAAAGCCCCTCACTTGAGGGGCTTGCGCTCTTAAGGCGATTAGACGCTCAAGAGGTCAAACGCCCTTGCCTTCATCGCGTCACCAGAACCCATCAGCACGCTCTCAAACCGCACTTCTGCCCCGCTGCGGCCATCCGCAACGCGAGTTGAGCGTCCGTGATCGACATATTCCGTCACGGCGTTGAACGCATCCCAGCGCGTCAAACCTTGATTGCCCGCGCCAGTGAGAAACAGGCGATTCAATTCCGCCGCCTGATTCTCTGCACGGGTGGAAGACTCCACGCCCTCGCGAATGCCAAGCAGCTCGTTGAACGCATCTGAAGCCTGCTTGGGCGACATATACGCTGCCGCCATGCGCTGCGCCTTTTCGCGATGCTCTTGCTCTTGCGCCTCGACGTAGCCCAGCACTTGCAACGCCGATTGCACGCCTTGTTCTACGTTCCGAGTGTGACGCACGCCAAAGACTCGATTGCCACCCTGAACAGCCATTTTCCAAGTGTTCGCGCAGACGACGCGAATGTTGGTGCGGTGAAGCTCAAAACACCCACTGCCGTCGTGGCGATTGAGCCACAGGTCATACGTCAAAACAACGTCGTCTTGCTTAACGCTCCATGCCGAACGCTTAACGAGGCACCATTCCCGCGCACCATTGCGAAGGGTTCCGGCTGCATCCACAACAGCCTGTCCCGCGTACACGCCCTCAAGGATGCGATACATGGATTCGCTCTTAAGGACACCGTAGCCGTCACCGACCACAGCCAGCGGTACTTGCACACCCTTAGACGTAACGCCAACCAGCCCCTTTTGACCAGACAGCGTAAGCCCGCCAATGACCACAGGCACCTCAAGGATGTCCCGATGGCCTACGCCCTCGGCAAACACCCGCAAGGGGCTTAAAAGGCCAGCAAACACCGTCCCCAACCCATGCCATGCGGGCGTGTTGCTGCCGAAGATAACCGTATCGTTGATGTTGATTTCGTGACTCATATTATTTATTTCCTATCCGTTTTGGTTTCTCCCTAATGGGATTGACGCCAAACTAAGCCAGCCAAATTAGATTGCAAGCTAATTGTTTTGGAATTGTGAAAATTCTTTTTACTCACGGCTGAGGCCGTTAGTCTCGTCGCGCTTTCCCGCGCCCTAGCCCCACCAAGCGCACCACGCCCGCCTCCCGCTACATCACGCCAAAAATACCACCATTAATCAACGCGCCCATCTATCCCACCAATATTGCAACGCTCAACAGCGCGCTCGCCAACACTATCACCAAAAAACATATAAAACCACCAATAAACACAAATGCACAATCATAAACCACAATAAACAACTCAATAAAAACAATATAGATAACGGAAACGCAAAACAAGTAACACTGTATAGGTCGCAAATCAGATGCCTACCACGGCTTCGTCGTCGCTCCGCTCCGCCTAGCCTAAGCTAACCCAGAAAACACCAGCTCCGAGACGATTGGGTCCCCCGACCCCAATCGCTCTCCGCAACAATAATGGACCCCTAGATAGACTCCGCCCCTAGAAGGGGCTGCGTCAATTCAAAGCTAGAAAATTGATAGCAGCCCTCAAACGGCTGCAATCAATTTAAGTTACTTCCTCGATGGGCTCGGCTGCGCCGAGTGCAGGGCAAGACAGCCTTCCTACTGCGTTGTAGTGCTGCCTGAGGCGTGCTTTTTGTCATCGGAAGAACATATCATACGCTACAAGGACTCTCAGAAATGAGCCCCTCAAACGGGCTAATTTCTTCCGAGCCGCCTGCGGCGGTGCTTCGCATCCTTTTACGCGCATGATAAGTTCAAACCCGATGAAAAAAACCACGTCCCCAGACAGCACAAACACAACGCAGCAGGAAGGCTCAGAAGCCCTGCTAGATAAAATGATAGATAATCAAACGTATAAAATGATCGGTAATTCCTTCGATCGTAAAAACTACGAAAAACCTACACTATACAGCAAAATCGAGTTCAAAGCGAGGGACGTACACAAGTACGACCGCCGCAGCGAAAAACACACACTGTCCTACCTAAATATGGAAATCACCTTCCTTATCAAACACGACGAAGATACCGCGATCATCACCGTAACCCACCCACAAACGCCGGACTTCACCCAAGAATCCGACGTAGAATACGCCCGCAAGGAATACCGCAAATGGCTAAAGCGCGGCGCAAAAGTAACAGAATAACACTAAAATGCAATTTAACATCCTACCGGAACTCTACTTCACAGACGGTGAAGTGCAAGATTCACTCCGTCCTACGAATTGCGAACTAGTCTTCGCCTCCGGCTCGCAAACCATCTAACGTAATTACTATATGAAAAGCGAAAACTGGAAATGGTGGTCAGCCCCATCAAACATGAGCGTATGGAAATGCTCAAGCTCATGGTACTTCACAAAAACAACCCAAGGAAAATATGTCGCAAAGCACCCCATTCTAATGGCCCAAGGAAACTTTATGCACCCATGGAATCGCCCCGGAAAAACAAAAGGACGAGCCTTACGAAAAATCCGCAGATTCCTCAACGTACATGGCATCTCGTTTATGCCAGAAAACCAATCTTAACATGAAACACGAACCAATCACACCGTTACAAATCGCCGCATTCATCCTAATTTGCGTCACACTTGGCGCACTACTCGGAGCTAATTTCTAACTTTCCCGCCACAGGCGGAAAACCAAAACCACAAAAACACAGAACAAAATGAAAACCAAACGCAGAGACATCAAACTAAACACAGAACCGCAGCCAACCGCAGCGGACGCCCTAGCCCAAATATATAACGCAGCATATGCACACGCACAAACAAACCCCAGCTTCCAGCACCCAGCTACGTTCAACATTCGAACGATCCGCGTGTATGACCAAATAGAAGCGGGAAGCCTTGGATTCGTCGGCATCCCTACCGGATGCAGCCATTTCGAAAAACTCGTCCGTGGAATCATAGGCGCAGCACACAAAAACTACATCGACAGCATAAAACCATCCGTTCAATCGCGCCGCTATTGCCGCGACCTAAGCCCACCCAAACCCTTCCTACAACGAATGAAAAAAACCAACCTCACGCCCTCCGCGTTCCACTATGACAAGGCGATTGGGATCGAGCTCGAAGGTTTCACAAAACACAGCTTCGACGACATCGAAGCCGCCATCCCATATTATGCCAGAGTAGTTGGAGACGGATCAATCCGCACAAACGAACCCGGCCAAAACGCAACGGAAATCAAAGCGGTATTCCCTCGCGGCTCATTAGAACCACGACTCTACACGCTGACAAAACTCCTGCGCGTGCTCGACATGAAATGCAACAAGTCTTGCGGCCTCCATGTGCATTTCGATATGCGAAGCCGCACAGAAAGCGAGGTTCTCAAGATCGCCAAACGGACAGACAAATGGATGAAAGCACTACAAGAATTGGTGCCAGTCTCGCGGCGCGACCAGCACTATTGCAAATTTGGCATATCAGCCTCCGGGAATGACCGATACCGCGCCGTTAATTTCGCCGCATATTTCAAATACAAGACGCTGGAAATCCGCTTGCACAGCGCCACCTTCGACTACGCAAAAATTCTGTCGTGGATTCGCCTCTGCGAACTAATCCTCGCAATCCGTTACAGCCCGAAGGAAGCCGACTGTCTCGGCACACTCGGCCAGCTCCCATTGATGGATTACGAAGCGTCTTATTGGAAGGCGCGGCACCGATCAATAAACCCCAGCCAATACGACACAAAAACCAGCACCACCGAGGAGAACGAATAAAATGTGTAAAATCATCATAATGACAGCCCACGACGCCAACAACCGTCACTTCATCATTTCAAAGGCATGGCAATATTTCCACGACACCGGAGAACGCGACGGTTTCGGCGCGGTTTGGATTTCACCCAAACCGCAAAATAAACTCTGCTGGATCAAATCCAGCGCACCAAAGATCGACAGCAGGCCGCCGCGTTTCTGCCTCGGCTTCACCGACCACCAAAACCAAGACGAACCCAGCAACGGCGGTTTCCTGCTCATCCACGGACGAAAAGCAACGTGCCACAAATCAGCAACCAACACCCACCCAATGATCGGCCACGGCTCCGCCCTCATACATAACGGAATAGTTAGGAGCGAGACCATCGAAAACGAGGAGACAACGTGTGATTCTGAGCTTCTGCTGCTCGCCATGAAAGACAACAACGCCGAACGACTCGCGGAAATCACCGGATATTTCGCCTTCGGCATGGTTCAACCCACGGCGACAGGATGGCAAATGCACGTGGCCAAAGATGACACGGCAAAGTTATTCGCAGGCCGAAACAAAGCAGGAGGATACACGTTCGGCACCACCCCTGAAGCGTGCGAGCTGGGAGACGCAAAAACCAGCTACGAAATGCGAGGCGATACCCTCCTCACGTTCACAGGGCCGCGCAAGCACAGCACCCGCAAAGTGCCACACGCGCCACCACCACCACCCAAGCCAGCGCCAACCCCTCAAAAGTGGCCAAGCTGGGAATCGGTAGAAGCCCGTGACGCCTACATCAACCGCCACCCCCGCCAGCACAGCAACCTAGCGGACGCAGAATCCTTTATGTTCGCCGACGAACCACAAGAACAACCATGATAACCACACCCATTGACTTCCTTGCCGGCATCACGCTTGCCCTCGCGGTCATCGTGTTCGCGTGCTTGATGCACCGACCACCGCCCAAACCGTAACCCACCCACAAGGGCCACCCTCACCAGGTGGCCCTTTTTCGTGCCCGCACTCAGCACACCCAACACACCATAAGCCAATTGGGGAATTTTCCCCAACTCATTTTCCTAAAAAATTTTTCCGGCTTCGCCGGAGTTGATTTACAAGACAGTGAACGCACCAACTAATTCGGACGCGTCCTAATTGCACTGCCCAATAACGCGCCCTAATCCCACTAACGGCAAACATCTTTATAGCAGTGGCTAACATTACAAGCTAACGCCAAGCAAGCCCCAAATAGGGCCAACCAACCCTTTACCTCACTCTCTCCACTCACACGCACACGTAAGCGCCACTGGTCGTCTTCGACGACAACGGAGAGACAGAGGCTTCGCCTACGCCCCAAGCCTAATGGTGTCGCTTCGCTCCGCTAGCTATCGCCCGTTCAGGCTATCCCATGTCCAACCTCAGTGGTGCCCGCTCACTAATCCGCCGTCTGCTGACGGCCTGCGCCCCTTCCCCTTCGCTTCGCTCAGGGGGGGAGGGGGCTAACCTAGACTCGCACGCGGGGAATTATCATTGATCCACCCCTGAGTTAAAAAAAAATGCAACAGGTCGCCCTGACGACTACGCTGGCTAGTTTACGCGGTGAGATGATTGATGCCTATCGCGTTAGAATGATGTAAGGGACGGGGGAAAAGCGGAAAGGTTGTGAATTATTTTAAGTATTTAGTTGTTGCAATTGATGATTGAATTGTTTTCCATTGGTAAATGGATGAGAAGAAAGCTTTAAGGAAGAAGGTGGCTGTGGCTATTGCGCGCACGGCTGTTAATAGGCGGATGATTGAAGGGCGTGATCCGGCGAAGGCTGCGCGGGCTTTGGAGATGATGGCTGAAGGTGTGTCGTGGAAGAAGATTAGGGACAGTGAAGGAATGGACTATTACACGCTGGTTGCTTTAAGAACTAGGCACGCGGCGTTGATTAACCAGCGCAAAGAGATGGTGGCGCAGGATGCTTTGGAGTTGGCGGAAGGTGCGAGGATGTTGCAGCATGAGAAGATGAAGATGTTGAGTGAGGATGAGAGTGCGCTTAGGCGGGCCAATCTACGGGATTTAGCTATGAGCTATGGCGTCTACGCGGATAAGTTCTTTATGGCTTCCGAGGGGAACAAGATGGTGGTTGAGCACAGGACGGGACAGCCCTCGTTGGAAGATGCTATGGCGGCGATTAATGCGGCCAAGGCTAAGAACAAGGCGGCAAGCGTTGAGATTAAAGTGGAGCCAGCATAATGCTTTCTTGGGAGCAGCATAAGATTTTGGTGCCGCCTACGGATGACGAGGTGGCTGCTATGGTTCCAGAAGACCTCATTGCTCTCTGGAAGACCTACCATGAGGCCATAGCAAACAGCAGGCGCGATCAATATAGGTATGGCTGGGTGTTGCCGCATTGGAAGCAGGCCGACAAGATGCTGGCTGATTGCCGAACCTTGTTGTTGCTTGGTGCCAATCGTAGCGGCAAGACAAGCTACGGGGCTAAGGCTGTGGTTAGGGCTGCAATGGAGAATGCGGGTGCTCTCATCTATTGCTTTAGCCAGAACCAAGAGAACAGCGTTGTTGTTCAGCAGGCGGCTGTTTATGAGTACCTACCGGAAGAACTGAAGAAGAAGGCTACGGAAGAGACGCACTACATATCGTTCTCGATGCAGAACGGCTTTGCGGGAAACTCGTTGGTGTTCCCGAATAAGAGCCGCATCATGTTTAAGACGTACAGCCAGTTCGCGCAGAATCAGTCCATCCTTGAAGGCATGGAGCTTGGCGCATATACGCCAACTGGCGCAAACATTGGCGCATGGTGCGACGAGTATTTGCAGGGAATGGAAATGCTAGACCGTCTCTATTTGCGTCTGGCTACGCGCAATGCAAAGATGCTGCTGACGTTTACGCCAAAGGACGGCGTTACGGAAACGGTTCGCTATTACATTGAGGGTGCTGAGACGCTGGAGAATAGGCCCGCAGAATTGCTGGGTGGAAGAATGGTTCCCTATGCTCAAAGGAACAAGGAAAAGAACGCAGCCATCATCTACTTCCATAGCAAGGACAATCCTTGGAGTGGCTATGAAGCCATCGTGGAGCAGTGTAAGGCCAAGAATGATGAGAACTACACGCTGACGGCGGCGTATGGCATCCCTACAAAGAATTACACGACTAGGTTCCCTAATTTCAGCAAGGAGGTTAATGTGGTTCCGCACTCGGCTATTCCGCACAAGAATGTGACGAAGTACATGGTGCTTGATCCAGCGGGCAGAAAGAACTGGTTTATATGCTGGGTGGCAATTGACGAGAGCAATTGCTGGTGGGTCTATCGAGAATGGCCTGACAGCAATGTGGGGGACTGGGCTAAATGGCGCGGAGGAAAGTGGTCAAACGGAGACGGGTCCAAGGGTCTTGGCTATGGAATCAAGGATTATGTTGAACTCATCACGTCCCTTGAGGCCGAAACCGCTGACGTTATATTTGAGCGGTTGATTGACCCAAGGCTTGGTGCGGCAAAGTATCAATCTCAAAACGGAGCCAGCAGCATCATAGAAGACTTGGCTGACGCTGGCCTTATTTTCATTCCAGCTCCCGGCCTAGATATTGAAGACGGTCTGCAATCTTTGCAAACGCAAATGGCATATAATCGCAAAATGCCAATTGACGGGGTGAATCGTCCAAGGTTTATGATTAGCGAAAGATGCCAAAACATCATCATGGCACTTCAGGAATACACCGCTGACGGAGGACTTGAAGAAGCGTGGAAAGACCCAATTGACACGCTTCGCTATTTGGCAATTAGCGGAGCACTATACATCAACCCAGAGTCAATGAAGACCCGTAACCCCAAGGGATTTGGATATTAATTATGAGCAAAACAAAAGCAATCATTAAGAACAAACCGGAAACAACCAATCCGGTTCCCGTTGATAACACCGTTGAAAAGGTCGATTCAATGAAACGCACAATCCTAAAGGGGATTGTTATCAGTGTGGCAAAGAATCCTCAGTGGATTTACGTTAGGCTAATCCCGGAAAACGAACGTGTTCTTGCTGTAATACCAAAACGCTTTTCCCAGAAAGTAATCGGAAAACTTGTGAGTCTAGAATCAATCACCGATGAAACAGGAACCTCCTATCGCTACATCATTAACGAGTGACGATCCCACGTCAAATAATCAATGGTTGCTTCCTCATTCCGACCGATTGATTAGGTGGGAGTATGAGCAGCGAGTCGCGGATGGAGACACAAGAGAAATGTTTCCAGATGAACTTGCCGACAAAGTTGGGCGACCCAAAGAATACATCTATGGACTGGTGAAGAACGCCATCGCCAAGGCAAAGGCATCTGTTGCCGAAACGTGATACCATAACCAAAACCATGCAGGAAACCAAAACCCAAAACGCACTAACTTTTGTCGATGAAGACGGACCTAGTGTAGTAACCCTGCGTGGGGCTTATGATCGAACAATCGGAGAATTAAGCACCTACTTCAATCAATGCGTTGTAAGCACGGATAGTCGTCGTTGTCATTGGCCGGGAAAGTCTGCCGACCTACGCAAGCACGGTGGAGATGCATTTCCTTGGGATGGAGCATCTGACACGGAAGCTAGGATTATTGACGAACGCATCAATAGTTATGTGTCGTTATTTATGTCTGCACTATCCCGAGCGAACATTCGCGCCTACCCTGTTGAATCGGGGGACACTGGGCGTGCTCGCGTGGTTAGTGCATTTCTGAAATGGATGGTTGCGTCGTACATTCCGCGATTCACCCAAGAGATGGAGTTGGCAAGCAACTATCTCTTGGAGCGCGGATTGATGATTACATATATCGGCTGGGAGCGGATGGAAAAAAGCTACTTGCAAAAAGTTGACCTTCAACAAATTGCTGAAGCAAGCCCTGATTTAGCAAGGCTCATTGTTGAGGGAAACAATGATGATGATGTTATTGCATTGCTCAAAACCATCTATCCTCAGATTATTGATAAACGAGCAAAGAAGGCGATAAAAGAGCTTCGCAAAAAAGGTGTGTGCGAAATTCCAGTTAGTCGCCTTAGTGTTGATCGTCCATTTTTGCAGACGTGTGCTCCTGATGGCGACGTGTTCTTCCCGTCCTATTGCATTGATCCCCAGCGGGCTCCATTTGTATTCTATCGCACGTTCCTGAGTGTTCAAGAAGTGCTTTCACGCGTTTCCAGTGACGGATGGGACGAGGAATGGTCTCAACATATCATTGAAAAATTCCGAGGAGTAAATACCTACAACCTAGAATCGGTTTACGGTACACGCGGAGCAACGACCACGCGCTATCGTCAGCAATACAACGCCGCTGAACTTGTAGAGGTCATTTATGGTTTTCAGCGTTTGATTGATCCAGAGGATGGTGCTGAAGGCATCTACTGCACCATCTTTCACCCAAAATTCTCTGGTGAAAACACAAAGATTCAGGGCTATGCAAAGCATGAATTACTAAATGGCTACAACGACTATCCATTTGTAGTAACAAGACTTAGTAACGAATCTAAGCGTCTTTACGAAGTTCAAACCTTCACCGATCTTTTGCGTGGACCGCAAGACCAAATAAAGACGGAGCGTGATAGTCGAATTGATCGCAACTCACTTGCGACACTTCCGCCCATTATGCATCCTCCGGGAAATGCTCCGACCGACTACGGTCCGGGACGGTTTATTCCGGTGCGCCGCAATGGTGAGATTACGTTTGGCCCAACGCCCCAATACAATCCCGGCAGCGTAGAGATGGAGCAGACAATGATGGAGGCTGCTGATAAAATTGTTGGACTCTCCGAAAAGAGCACAATTACTCCGGTTCGTCAGCAGTTTTTTATCAATAAGTTCCTGAGTCATGCTCAAGAAGTTCTGAAAATGGCATTCAAATGCTATCAACGGTTTGGGCCTGAGCAGACCTTCTTCCGCGTGACGGGGGTAGCTGATCCAATGGAGTTCTCCCGTGGAAATGCAGACGAAGATTTTGACATTCGCATTAATTTTGATGTGCTTAATAATGATCCTGAAACACAGGAGTCTCGCCTTGGTCAGTTTGTAGACCTTTTGCAACTAGACAAGAATGGGCGAATCAACACAGACAGCTTGCTTGAGGCAATGGCTGCTGCAATTGATCCTATTATGGCCGATGCTATTCTGCAACCAGCCGAACAAGCATCTCAGCAAATCGTGAAACAAGTAACGGATGATCTTTCCAAGATTTACGCTGGCATTGAGGTGGGCGCACGGCCTAATGGTGCTCAAATTGCCTTGAGCGTAATCCAGCAATACACTCAGCAGCCAGATATTGGAGCACGCCTGCAACAAGACGAAGCGTTTGCGACTCGTTTGCAGAAATACATGGCTCAATATCAGTTTGCAATCACCCAGATGCAAAATGCTGAGATTGGCCGTCTAGGGACTGCTCCCGCACAGATGGGGGGAGTGAACACGCAGGGAGTTCAGCAAGGCCCGGAGCAAACGGTTCAATAGTCAAATAAAACTCAAATAAACTAATTTCGCTCCCTAGGGGGAGCTGGAGGGGAAGCTTAGTTTTTGTCAAGATATTTCCTTCTTGATAAAAAAACATTTGATTACTGAACTGCATTATGAATTTTTTCAATAAAAAGCATCCGCTGGACGAGCAAATTCGTTTCTTGGCTGAACGGGATCAGTTCTTGGATTTCTTAGACTGGATTTACGCAGGGCGAGAAGCCTGCATTTCACAAATGAACCGAGCCACAGAGGGTCGATTGCGTGAGATTAGCGGCAAAATTCAAGCCTACGATGAGATGCTTTCCCTTTGCGGATACAATGATTTGTTGACGCGTCGAGCCATTCGCAGGTCTCAGCTTATGCCTCAGGGATAGGCTTATTTGGGGTTTCTTCTGCTAAGTGGTATACTGCCATTTCGCAACTCCGTGGCGTAAAGACGGAAACCTATGCTTAATGAAGTCCAAACGGCTATCGCTGGAGCCGAACCAAAACCAGTGGGTAAAAATATCTCAAATAGCGAGTTAATCGCTATTAGATTTAAGGCACTCACGGATGCTAGTGTGGTGAAAAATCCGCCACAAGAACAACCATCGAGTCCAGAAGCGGAGATTCCTGCAAAGGATGCCGAGCCAGAATCCGAGGTTCAAACAGAGCATGAACCAAAAGAAGATGGCAAAGCGCCTGTCGCGGAATCAGGTGTTCTTTCAAAGGACGTTGATTTGGAAAATATGAGTGAGGCAGAGCTTAAAGAGCTGTCCCAAAAACTTGGAAGCAAAGCTGTTGCGCGATTCGGTGAACTCACCGCAAAGCGCAAGGCGGCTGAAGAGCAATTGGCTGCGCTTAAAAGCGAAATCTCGAAACGTAACGACTCCCAGCTAGAGGCAAAAGTTAAGGATAATCCTTATGCCGACATCGAAAAAGCCGATGAACTTCAATCGAAGTTTCAAGAGGTGAATGAGATGATTGACTGGGCTGACGATCTGCTTGAAAAAGGCGAAGATTTAGGTTCCGATGACGTTCTGACATCCGTCAACGGAAAGGAACTTACGAAGCGAGAGATTAAGGATGCAATGCGAAAGGCCAAGAAAGCCCGCGACATCTACCTGCCTGACCAAAAGAAGAAGCTGCTTCTTGCTGAAGAACGCCAATCGTTCCGAGAGACCCTAGTATCTCGCGCAAAAAGCGAACTTCCTTGGTTGAATGGAGAAGACAATGACGTGCGAAAACAGTATGAGTTGATGGTTTCCGATGAACGGATCAAGGTGCTTGAAAAGAGCGCCCCCGAAATCGCATCCCAACTGCCCTACTTGCTGGCGCACGCGGCTAACAGCCTTTACGCCCGAAAAAGCGTAGACGCTAAGGCTCCAGCACGGATTGCACCCCCCTCCGCTATTATTAGCCAATCAGTCGAATCCAACAAACCCGATGCTCGTCAATCTCGGGCTGTTAAAGACATCTCAGACCGCTTCCAAAAGAACGGCAGTTACAGGGACTTCCAGAAACTTCGTGCTCTACAACACTCACATTAATTAATTTACTATCATGGCTTTTTCAAATACATTCAGTCTTACCGGTGGCAGCGCCGGTTCCGGCATCTCCAATCGCGAAGACCTCACCGACGTTCTGACCATTCTGGCTCCCGAGGAGACTCCCGTTCTCTCGTTGGCTAACAAAAGCAAGGCTACGGCCACCTTCAATGAGTGGACTGTTGACGCTCTTGCCGCACCGGATTCTACTGGCATCCGCGAGGGCGTTGACGTTTCGAGCTTCACCGATAAGTTCTCGGGTCGCGCTCGTCTCGGCAATTACGTTCAGTTGTTCCGCCGTGATTACATGGTGTCGCAACTCCAGCAGGCCGTTGAGTCGGTTGGTCCTGCCCGCATTGCGGAGGCGGAATCGAAAGCGATCCGCGAACTCAAGCGCGACATCGAGAAGACGCTGTGCGGCGATCAAGACCGCGCTGTTGAGGACGGTAGTGCGACCGCTTACGCCCTCCGTGGTCTTGGGAATTGGCTTACGGCGGCTACGCCAGCGGATGTTCCTTCTGCATACCGGACGCCCGCTGCGTCTATTACTGGTGCTGGCACCGCGTTTACGGAAATCGTGTTTAACGGCCTAGTGGCGTCTATCTTCGAGAAAACCGGCACCGTGAGTGCGCTTACGCTTGTAGCTGGTACGGCTCTTCGTCGTGCCATCTCGGGTTTTGCTCGCTCGGACAATAACACCAACGAGAGCGTCTATCACGTCAACCAGATGGCGACCGACAAGGAAATCACCCTGTCCGTCAACACCTACGACAGTGATTTTGGCATCATCACGGTGGTGAATGGCAATCCAGTCTGCTTGCCAAACTCCAGCCGTGGCTATCTCATCAATCCGAACTACCTCGGTGTTGCTGAGTTGATGTCCACTGGTTCGACTCGGGTTCCGAATCTGGGTGGTGGCGAGCGTGGATATGTTGACGCCGCGCTCACGCTTCAGGTTATGAGCCCCTTGGCTCACGGCAAGATTACGGCCCTTAGCTAATCAGTAGTTTAAGGAACCTTGTAGCCCGTGTGGTATTATGCCACACGGGCTTTTTATGGAAATAATTACATCAATTCCTCGGTTTGGTAGCGACGAGCAACGCAATGCGCTTCTTTCCGAGATTCGCAGCGGTATTGTTCTGAAGCAAAGCATGGAAAAAGACCGTGAAGAAATTTGCGCGAAACACGCCAAGGACGTAAGGAATAACGCGAAAAATGGATTTAAGGGACTTCGCCATTTGACGGTGACTCCAGCGTGGGAATGGTACAACATGAGAAAGAAATATGGCGCAGATGCAATGCACGACAGGGGATTTATTAAAGACTATCAAAAAAAGTTTTCTCATCTAACCGTAAATAAACTATAAATGGATAACACTACGCACGCATCCATTGTTGAGCGAGTTAGCGCCCTTTCCGGCAACGGCACTTTTGATGCAACCAAGCAGGCGTGGATGACATCTCTAATCAATCGTCGCAGTAACTTTGCCTATGAGGCTACCGACTTCTGGCCTCGATTTCTTGTGGTTGGCGAGTCTCGCACCATTACATCGAACTACATTCCATACGCGCAGGGAGCCCTAAGCACCATTGACACATTCCTTCGCGTCCATAAGACCTACCAACCGTTCTATCAAAACTCTTCGATTGAGTTTGAGTATTATGTTGATGGTGTTGGCGCTCACATTATTTCGGATACAAGCTCGACATCTGCGGCATACGTGACATACAAGAAAGCGTGGGATGGGCCATACACCTCGGGAAGTACGAACATTCCCGGTGAATGGTTTGACTACATTGCACAAGGTGTTCTTGCTGATTATTTACGTCAAGATGGTCAAACCGATAGGGCTCAAACGGAAGAGAAAATTGCAGATGACATTCTTCAGAATCAATTGATGAGAACAGATATTACTCGCTCAGTTGGTGTACTATCTCACCGAATTTCAACCAACTTGAGTCGCGCCTACCGTCGAGGATAAACTCACGTCATAAATTTAACAATAACTCAATTCACTAACTAACATGGCTAACGCTAAAATTGTAAACACTCCTTCTCAGGCTATTCCGCAATCTGGTGCCGTTCACACACAGGTCACCGTGGGCTCTACTGCCGGGGCTCTTATCGGCGCGCTTGTGTTGCACGCATATACGACGCACGTCCTAATTCAATTTACTGGAGCAAATACTCGGGTGACATTTGATGGCACCAATCCAACCACGTCTAAGGGATTTATTTATTCCGATGGAAGCACGGCCTATCTCACTCGCAGCATGGCAAGTGCGGCAAAGGCAATTCGCGATGACTCCACTGATGTTGTTGTTGAGATTCAAGAGTTGAATTTCCTTTAATGTCTTCCATATTCCAGACATCGTTAAATGTTCCATCAGCCTCGGTTAATGGACTGGCTCTGCCGTCGTTTGCTGATAGAAGTTTTTATTCTGCGGTAATTAACAGTCCGAAAGATTACCACCCTAGTCCGTTTTTGTCTTTTCAATGGGAAGACGATTCGGGCGATGAGATTATTAATGAATCTAACGAGCAGATTATTTTTGTTCAGCCTGCATCCTAAGTTTTAATTTTATGGCAAATAAACGGATTAAAGACCTCGCTACGACAGCTACTACAACGGCATCCGGTGATTTTATTGCCGTAGACGGAACGACCAACGGCACGCGCAGGCTGAATGCCGCTGCTCCAGCGTTTCTCACTAGCGTAACGACGCCCTCCCTCACCTCCCCCGCCGCGACCAACCTGACGCTCGGCACGACCTCCTACGGCACCGCGCTCACGGTGGCGAGCGCGACAGGCGCAGTCACCGCCACGACCACGCTGGCCGACCAAGGCGGCACCATCTCAGCCC
>Ga0209353_10000719_pt1 | contig 19684 bp, 16 predicted proteins | sample LauGreSpBDMM15SD_2_FD_187561 | JGI IMG/M metagenome (GOLD analysis project Ga0209353, IMG submission 187561) | Freshwater lake microbial communities from Lake Michigan, USA - Sp13.BD.MM15.SD (SPAdes) (version 2) | ecosystem: Environmental > Aquatic > Freshwater > Lake | place: Lake Michigan...
CTTGGACTCCTTGAGCACCCTGTATTCCTTGAGCGCCTTGTATTCCTTGAGCACCTTGAACTCCTTGAGAACCTTGTATTCCTTGGACTCCTTGAGCACCCTGTATTCCTTGAGCGCCTTGTATTCCTTGAGCGCCTTGTATTCCTTGGGCACCTTGTATTCCTTGGACTCCTTGAGCACCCTGTATTCCTTGAGCACCCTGTATTCCTTGGGCACCTTGTATTCCTTGGGCACCTTGTATTCCTTGAGAACCCTGTACTCCTTGTACTCCTTGGGCACCTTGTACTCCTTGGGCACCTTGGACTCCTTGTATTCCTTGGGAACCTTGGACTCCTTGTATTCCTTGGGCACCTTGGACTCCTTGTGAACCTTGAGCACCTTGAACTCCTTGTATTCCTTGGGCTCCTTGAACTCCTTGTGAACCTTGGGCTCCTTGAACTCCTTGTGAACCCTGTATTCCTTGTGAACCCTGTATTCCTTGTGTTCCTTGGACTCCTTGTATTCCTTGGGCACCTTGGACTCCTTGAACTCCTTGTGAACCCTGTATTCCTTGTGTTCCTTGTATTCCTTGAGAACCCTGGACTCCTTGGGCACCTTGTATTCCTTGGGCACCTTGTATTCCTTGGGAACCTTGTCGTCCTTGGGAACCTTGAACTCCTTGGGCACCTTGTCGTCCTTGAGAACCTTGAACTCCTTGGTCTCCTTTAGGACCTTGGTTTCCCTGATCTCCTTTAGGACCTTGGTTTCCCTGATCTCCTTTAGGACCTTGGTTTCCCTGATCTCCTTTAGGACCTTGGTTTCCCTGATCTCCTTTAGGACCTTGGTTTCCCTGATCTCCTTTAGGACCATTGGCAGGTCCCGGTGGACCTGGAGGTCCTGGAGGTCCTGGAGGTCCTGGAGGTCCTGAACCACCTGAACCGGAACCTCCTATCTTTTTTAACCTTCCATACCTGTCATGAACGAATATTGGACCTAGGTCTGTGCTGGAATTTCCATATTTATCTAGTCTTTGTATATTCATCATGAAACTTCGGCTGATATGTAGTATGTTGTTGGGGATGATAAATTAGCTGGAGTAACTGTTAAAGTAAAGAAATCACCTTTAGCAAGTTTATATTGAGTTGTGTCTCTAACTGAATCACCGGCATCTAAATTAAATCTATAAAGAAGTTGATTATTTGCGGCGGCAACATCAGATCTATAAACGTCAAGAATATAACTAACATTAAGATTGTTGATAACTATTAAAGAGATTATCATGTTATCGTAAGAACACTCTATTTTAGACCCAGATGTCGTATCAATGGTACCCTGAAATACTAAATTCATAATTTTTCTTTTTTATTATATATTCGTAAATCAGTTGGACTCTTTCTAGGATTCTAGAAATCTCATTTAAAATTCTGGGATTGCTCCAATTTTTTGAGCACGTTCTTTCCAAAGTTTGACCACTTGGGTTCTCTCTGGTTGGCTTAGATTTTGGGTATCTAAGTATCTATTTAAGGTATTTGTCATTGTTTCTCCGCGGACTTGAGATTCCAATCGGAGTCCTTCTAGATTTGCATCAATTTCCTTGGGTAGGACTAAGTAGGTTGATTGAGGTAGGAACCCTTGGTGTATCAATTCACGTTCCATAGAATCATCCTCAGAGGGCTTGCCAGGTATGTAGTTACCAATGCTCTCACCACCTTGGGTTATATGCTCTATTTCATGTCGGACAACGTCAACGAGGTGGAAATATAATTCGGTAAAATATTCAGGAAGCCAAGCCTTTTCAATACCAAAATCAATAATTATAAACGGTGTTTGAGGGTTGTCATCGTCGTCAAAGTCTCGACTGTCTGCTCCTGTTGTATCAAATGATGTAAATCCTAAGATTGGTTGTCCATTGACATCCCCAAAATAAATAGTGGCATCTATATCAAACTCAGGTCCATTTGCTTTTACTTGTTTATACCAAGTTGAACTGGTTTTACCTAAATGATAGTCAAGATTCCATTGAGCAAAGACATCATTTGCTAACCTTAGTGCCATTCTATCAAGTATATTTTGAGTCATATTCTTGTTTAATATTATATAAGAATATTAAAAAAAGTTTATGCTAGTATCTTTAAGACATGGCCGGAAATAGGAGTAGCGCCAATTGTGCATGCTACGTAGAGATTACCTTTAGAATCAAAGGCCATTGCCGATGGTCTGTAAGAATAAAGATCTAACCAGATTGGGGGACCTCCAGTATATTGCGAACCAAAAACGGTTGATGCATCTATTTTATAAATGCTATTAGGAGTATAATAGTCACTACCAGGAGCGGACTGGACCGATATGCTTGTCATATAAAGATTACTTAAAGAATCAACTGCAATATCTGTTTGCTGGCTTGCAGTGGTTCCAAATATAGGCCTATTATTATATAGATATTGAGGTGAGAATACTCCTGGCGGTACTATTCGATACACGGAATTGCTCGAGCGACCACTTGCATATATATTATCTAAGGAATCGATAATCATATTACGAAAGTTATAATTCGTACTATCCCCAGGGAATGTTACCCAATTAATCGTTACTGCACCTTGCGGTGTTATTTTTGATATATTTTCACTAAAACTAGAATATAAAACATAAACGTTATCTTGGGAATCAATAGTAATCCCATAAGGGTCTCGTTCTGTAATTGCCCAATGATTATATGCTATACCTTCTGGCGTTATTTTCATAACCGAACCCGTAACACCAACTAATTCCGGAGTTGAATCAGTAGCATCTGTAATATAAACATTATCTTTGGAATCAATAGCTATTTGCTTTGTAGTTCCTCCACGCGCCCAATTTAGATTTGTAATTCCATCAGGCGTGGTTCTTGAAACTCTTCCATCATACGTTATTGTATAAATATTATCTTGGGAATCAATAGCCATGTCCATAAATGAACTAACAGTATTTCCAGTTGTCCAAGGATGTATTTTAACACCCGATGATATGAATTTTGTAATAGTGTTGTTAGAATTATATGCAAAAACATTATCTTGAGAATCGATAACCAATGCTATAGGATAATTTTGCGCGTTGAGATTCCAAATATTTGTATTTTCTGGAAAGTAAACAGGTGTTGCAATTAATGATGGAGAGTTATCAGGTACACCGATTGTTGCAATATAAGAGTTAGTGCACCCACCTATAGAAGTTACTTTAATTTTTGTTGTACCATCTGGAACGGTTGCTGTATATCCTAATGCTAGATCTGTTTTATTTATCCCTGACGCAAATTGTGTAAAAGTTATTCCATCAGGACTTGCATATAGATTAAATGTTGGTCCTGTGCCACTTCCTACTCTCGATATTTTTATTAATACTGTCATTAGTTATTTTATTTTATTAATCTTTTATTAGTCTTACTGAGAAACCTCTTCCTTTGTTATAGTAATTGATATTGCTAATATATTCAGAACTATTAAAAGCAGCGCGGCAATAGGCATAAAGACTATTAGAGAGGTTTGCCGTCGAACTCCACCAGTAAGCATGTGCGCCAATGTAATCGAATGTGATGGTGTTGGATATTGTCTCAAGCCGGTACCCTCCTGGAAGACCTGAAAAGCCACTGCTATTAGTAGCACCTGAATTAGGAGTTTTCCATAGACCGGTGCCTAATGCTGTTGTACCTGTTGATTTTAACTTGCCTCCTGCCACATTTTCTCCACCTAAAACGTTGGTTAAAGTCGTCCATTCAGCATCTGATGGTACGTGGTACCCTAATGGAGCTAGTTGCTTTCTAGCTGCTATTTCTCCTGCAGTTGGCGTTGTTGACTCTGTTGCTGTAATTCCCATTACGGCATACCAGTTATATAATTTACCATAAGTTGTACCGTTAGATGTAGTATTAGAGTAATAGCACCAGGCACCTGTTTTATTTTGTCTCGCAAGCATCCAATCATCGTTAGTGGATGCTTGGGGTATTAGAGTACCATCTCTATATGTTGATACATCAAGGTTTTTAGTCATCCATGTTTGGGTGCCAATAGTAACAGTAGGTATAGATACGATAGGTGGTTCTATAATGGTTGTTTCTGTAGCATTTACAACAAAGGAACAATTATAAGGAGAAAGTGTTACATCTATAATGCTAGGACAAACTCCCGTAGATTTAATTCTAACTATTGTTGTATTATATGGAGCAGCGGTTGAATAACCTAAAGGTGATATTAATTCAGCCCTAGATACATTTGATTTAAAGGCTGTAGTATATCCATCTACATTAGAATATAGATTAAACGGGCCTGAATCCAATCCAGCATTTATTAATTTTAAAAGAGCTATCATTTTATTTTATTATTATTTAGTATTAAGAATCAAATTTTTTGAGAGTAATTTTAAATCCTTCATATTGAAAATATGCATTTGAATAGAAATAATTAGCGCCGTTAATTTCCCAAAATACATATAAGGTTTGTCCAACGTTTATATTTGGTATTGTAACACTATACGTTGAATCGCGTATCCATGGTGTTTCCATTGCATTAGAACCACTTACAGGATACGATATTATTGGTGAATTAGGAAATTGAATCTTAGGGCTATTTCTTACAACACTTTCTCTAGCACCTGTTGGTGCAATTGCATATACTAAAACAGCGCTCATGTTTGCATAATTACTTTCACTCCAAATTCTTAGAGCTCTTGCAAAAACTTCAACAGTAAGATTTGTTGTTTGAACTGTTGGAGTAAATAATCTTATTGGATACATATCAAAATAATTTCCTACAATGGAACGAGTATTAATATCTTCATATCCAGGGAATTCAATACTAGCTGCACTAAATATAGGACATAAATTTAGTGAATAATATCCACCGAGCGGAAAATAAGCGCTCCTAGTAGTGTTTCCATACCCTCCAAGCACATTAGCTAGAGGTACAATATTTCCTATTGTAAACGTCGTACTGTCACTATTGTTATTACTATCTATTATTTTAACTGTATATGTTGTTGCTGCTAATAATCCATTAATAGTAAATGTAGGAGTTGCAGCTCCCTGTGGTACAGAATTTAAGGTGTATGTAAATGGTCCAACCCCTCCAACAAATGTTATTGTGGCTGTTGCATTATTTCCTGCTTGATTGTTAGGGTTGGTTGTAGTTACTAAAGTTATAACAGGAAGGCTTGTTGGAATTTTTACAAAACCAGTTGCTTGTAATTCGCATGAACCGGTCGGTATCCAATCGATTTTTGGAACCAATTGATTATTGGCATATTTTGCCATATAATTGCCCTCTAATCTGTACCTTTCTAATGCGTTTAGTCTGTCGTTGCACTGATCTGACGTTACATGCCCTTTTCCAGGATTTAATATAAATCCTCCACCTGGAGCGTCTGTATAACTAACCATTTGATTATCAGAGAGATTATTCCAAAATATTATTTCACGTTCAGTCGGCATCCTTTTTAATTATTTATTTTGTCCTATTGGACTTCTATATGATGGACTATAGTCCATCAATACTCTTCAACTAATTCCTTTTATAACAATATTGTTCCTATAATTGCACCTAATACTGTAAACCATATATCTTTATAGTCAAATGGGGCTTCATGAAACTTAGCAAAGTAAAATTCCCACATAAATCCAATACAATATGCAAAGAATCCTGCTATAAATACCTGTGCAATTTTTCCAATATCGAATGAAGGATCAAATTTGATTAGCAACCAAATTAATGGTGTTACTACAATGGCTCCACCCAATACATGCAAATGCCATCTTTGTTTTATAAATTTATTCATTAGTATTTTCAACTGGAATTTCCTCAACTGGAGCTCTTTCCAACCCAAGATTCAATATTACTATATCTTCAATATAAGTGTTATCAACACCCCAGTTTGCATATTGTTCTTCAGTGATAGGACATTCACCTTTAGCTAATACTTTGCCTTGTTCAGTACTTACTTCATAATAAGTGTAACAAGATGTATCTCTAGTACTTAATATGATTGCTCTAACCATTAATCTGGTTGCTACTTCTGCTGGTAATCCAAGTGATATTGGATTGATTTCGATTGTGTTCATGTTATTTAGTTTTTTATTATTTATTTAATATTAAGGATTAAATTTTTTAAGATAAATTTTAAATCCTCTATAATGAAACTTACTAAAGTATGGATACCAGTTATGGCTAGTAAGTTCCCAAAACACATATAGAGTTTGTCCAACATTTATATTTGGTATTGTAACACTATATGTTGAATTATATATAGGTGGAGGATTTCCGTTTTGGTTTGTTGCGTATGATATTATCGGTGAATTAGGAAATTGAGTCCTAGGACTGTTATTTACAATATAAGAGTTTGCGCTTGTTGGTATAATTGCATATACTAAACGAGCGCTTAAAGGTGAAAGAGGATAAGCTGCTTCTATTCTTAATTCTTCAGCAAAAACTTCAACAGTAAGATTTGTTGTTTGAACTGTTGGAGTAAATAATTTTATCTCCGCTAGATCCTGATTGCCTATAGAAGTACGAGTATTGATATTTTCAAATCCAGGAAAATCGATTCGCGATGACGATATTACAGGACATAGATACCATGTATAAAGTGTATCGTATGTATTAACTGCAAACAACGTTGTTGTAATAGGATTTCCAAATACATTAACTAGAGGTATTGTATTTCCCATTGTAAACGATGTACTAACTGTATTGTTATAACTATCTATTATTTGAACCGTGTAAGTTGTTGATGCGGATAATCCATTAATGGTAAATGTTGGAGTTGCAGCTCCTTTTGGCACAGAATTTAATGTATATGTATATGGTCCAACTCCTCCACTAAATGTTATTGTGGCTGTTCCATTAGTTCCTGCTTGATTGTTAGGGTTAGTAGGTGTTGTTGAAATAATAATAAGACTAAGAATTGGTGGGCAAGTAGTATTACTAGACGTTCCCGGGGAATTATAGTTATCCGGACTTGGTGCATATGCTGTATATTGACTTGTAACATTGCTCAAATATAATGTTCTACCAAAACTAGTTTTTATTATTCCTGTAAATTTTAATTTATCTGCTGGAAGAAAATTGGGTGCACCTTGATTTTCTTGATCTGGTCTAACCGTTAAAAAATCATAAGTATTATTAATATACTTTGATGTTAGTACTACATGTCCAAAACTTTCCCAAATATTAATGCCTATAGTACTACCAATAATACTATAAGAACTTAAACGTATACTGCTTTCAAATCCATCTATTATTATAGTTTCTCCAGACTGTAGTATTGAACTAAAATTTACTGATCCACTTATAACATTCGAGTATGCACCACTATTGCTTTGCCAATTACCACAAATATTGCCACTTACTGGAATATCGCATGTATTCAAAAATGATGGAGCTACTCCAATAGGAGATCCAGCAGTACTATCAAAATTAATTGGTATTATCCTTCCTGTAGAAGTCCCTATAGAACCTCTTACTCTAAGAGTTCTTACCATTCCATCAGTTTTAGGAACATCAAATGAAAGAGTGTCATCCATTAGTAATCCTATTCCAGCATATTGTGGAAGGCCTGGATCACTAGCAAGTCCAAAGTATAATGTCCAGAAGTAACGTTCGTAACCTGGGGTAATAGTGTAGGTACTACCATTTGAATATACTACTGATTCTACATAAACATTTGTAGTACCCTCATTTATAGTTTCTCCAGCATTGAGTATACTACTAAAATTAAATTCTCCTGAAGTAGTCCACATATGATATCCATTACCGTAAGTGTAACAATCTCCCCATATTTCTTCAGAGTATGAATCATCACCGTATGGATAATTATAACCGATTATACATGGATAATACTGTCCTCCCGGATCTGTTTCATGGAATATATAATCGCATGACCATTTCTCACATCCAATACTATTGGGTACTAAATTAATTATACCATTTGATGTTTTAGGTATTAATTGGTTATCAGCATATATACTTAAATTAGTTGCTTTTATATTATATTTTACTAAACTTTCTGATTTTGTTATGCATTGATTAGTGAGTGTTATTCGGTGAGATTGACCCGGATTTAATGAAAATCCGGATGATTGTAAATCTGTAAAAGAAACCATTTGGTTATCTAATAAATCATTCCAAGCCATTATTTCTCTAATTGTTTAATTCTATTCTCCAATTCTTGTATTTTTGCAACTAGGACTTCAATGTAATTTACTGTAAGTGATCCATCTTTGTCGGCACTAACTTGATCAGGATATTTTTCTTGAACTTCTTGCGCAATATATCCTATATGTATTTTATCATCTCGTCCATCCTTCCATGTAAATTTAACGGTATCTCCATCTCTTTCAATAACATCTTTTAACTTAGCATCAGATGAATTAAAGAATCCTACTGCTGTTACCGTTCCTGGAAAGGTAGCTGCTCCTCCGCTTAAGGTTAACCAACTGGTATTCATTGTTGATGCTGCTCCTCCAGCATTAGCTGTACCAAGCCAAATTTGATTATTTGTTGTTAATCCTATACCTGCTCCCATATTTCCAGCTCTTGTCATACCGAAATATGACCAATTACTATCTATTGTATTTGTAACAGATACTGCTCCATAAGGGTCATTGACAGAACCATTTGTGTTAAACTGTGCTATTGGAGCCTTTATTACACTATTAAAAGTCTTTATTCCCGCAAATGTTTGATCGCCTGTTGTTACAATACCACCGTTAGTGGCATCCGCAGGTGCAAGACTTAATGCGCTACCTACTATTGTAGCTCCATTTACATTAGACGTTCCACTTATAGGGTTCATGGATGTTACACCACTACTTATGGTTGTCCATGTGTTATTACCGGTTAGGTAAGTAGAAGCACTCTTTGTTCCTGTTGCACTTAATTTAGCTAGCGAAATACTATTATCTGGAATTGTTGTTGTTATATTTGTTCCGGTATTTCCACTTCCTGTTACCGCTCCAATTAGTGTTACAGTTTGGATTCCAACACTACCTGATGACACTTTTTCAATTTCTCCAGTAGATGAGTTTCTTGTTAAAACATCATAACTTGCGATACTATTATCTGGAATTGTTGTTAGGTAAATTTTTCCACGTAATACTGTTTCAGCTATAGCTGTATTACCTAAAACAATTTGGTTATCTTTAGTCGTAACTGCCTGATATCCTATCGCAGTACTATTTTTAACAGTAGAGACTTGGTTAGTAAAACCTCCAGCGTATGCTCCAATAAAGGTATTTTGGGCACCAGAACTAACTGTTACCGCGTCAAGTCCGAACCCTGAATGGGTTCCTACTGCAGTATTGTTATTCATATTCAACGCAGTATTATATAAAGATTGATAACCAATTGCAGTATTGTGATTTCCTCCACCATCGTAAAATGCTCGAGAACCCACTACTGTATTAAAACTATATGGACTAGCTGCAGCAGGAGGAGCAAAGGCTATTGATCTTGCAGATTGGTATCCTATTATTGTATTATGATTACCGCCACTATATTGTAAAGCTTCTTCCCCAATTCCTACGCTACTATCACTATCATTTGTGCCATTCCATATCCTCATGTTTTCTACATAAATATGGCTATCAAATGTTTTGGTTCCACCGAATGTTTGATTAGCGGTTGAAACAACACCTCCTTGACTTCCCGATGCTGGCTGTAAGGTTAAAATTCCACTTACTAATGTAGCGCCTTTTGGGTTAGGAACGGTACCGATATTTCCTAAACTAGTTATACCCTGGGCACCTTGAACTCCTTGAGCACCTTGGCGTCCTTGAGCACCTTGAACTCCTTGAGCACCTTGAGCACCTTGAACTCCTTGAGCACCTTGGCGTCCTTGAGCACCTTGAACGCCTTGAGCACCTTGAACTCCTTGAGGACCTGATTCAAGTAATTGTTCGCTAATTTGCCCGGATACTGGATCTTTTACTAATGCTTTAGTTGCTGATGTAATTGTAGGTACTGTACTTATTCTAGCAGTTCCATTAACGTCTAGTTTATATGCCGGCGCAGATGCGGTTCCTATACCTAAGAATCCGGATATATATCCACTTCCTAAGACGTCTAGTGGGTAATTTGCTATATTCTTTCCTACAGCAACACTTCCTTGAATTGCTAGATTGCCACTAGTTCCTCCAGTTGCAGATGTATATATACCTGGGACACACAAATGTTCCAATTGAGAACCTGTTTGATCGCTACCTCCAAAGGATACTGTTTCACTTCCTAAAGGAAATATTTCAACAGATGTTAGGCAAGAAGTACCCACTTCGGGGGAGACGTAAAACGCTTCAATTGAAAAGATGTCATTATCATCACTAGCAACTCTTAACCATAATGATGTGTAATTACCCGCGTAGGAAGTAATTAAAATGTCTTGTGAATGATTTACTAGAATATCAGCTACAACATTAATAACAACGTTTCCAGTAGTACCTTGCAAAGATATTCTAATTGCTGAAGAATGAATATAACTGCCAGTTACGTTTCCTATTAATGTATATTCATTATTAGTTAAATTAACCGTAGTTTCATAAGCCGCACCGCCAGTTGCACCTTGGACTCCTTGAGCACCTTGAACTCCTTGAGCACCTTGGCGTCCTTGAGCACCTTGGACTCCTTGAGCACCTTGGCGTCCTTGAGCACCTTGGACACCTTGAGCACCTTGGACTCCTTGAGCACCTTGGACTCCTTGAGCACCTTGAACTCCTTGAACTCCTTGAGCACCTTGAACTCCTTGAGCACCTTGAACTCCTTGAGCACCTTGAACTCCTTGAGGTCCTTGGTCTCCTGGTATTCCTGATCCTGATCCTACTCCTTGAGGACCTTGGTAACCCTGAGGTCCTAGAGTTCCTGATCCCGATCCACCATTTACATATGATATACTTGCAAATCCTGTAGTATTTGGAAGGAAACTATTAGTAATTATTGGAGTTACATTAAATGCTATTGTTGAAGCATTGTTTATAATTCCTGTTACGGTGTAAATTCCAAAACGATCAGATACACCTACATTATAAAAACTTAATGTAGTACCAATTTGAATATTACTCAACCAAGCAGATGCATCAACTCCATTATATGCAGTTTTATTTATAGTAAACTGATTCAGTGTTGGGTAAAACGCATCATTAGATGTAAATTGTCCGGAGCCGGTACCACCACCTCTCCATCTTAATGAATTTGAACCATCATTACCTTGAACTCCTTGGACTCCTTGAGCACCTTGGACTCCTTGAGCACCTTGGACTCCTTGAGCACCTTGGACTCCTTGAGCACCTTGAACTCCTTGATCACCTTGAACTCCTTGATCACCTTGAACTCCTTGAGCACCTTGGACTCCTTGAGCACCTTGAACTCCTTGAGCACCTTGGACTCCTTGAGCACCTTGGACTCCTTGACGTCCTTGGGTACCTTGGGTACCTTGTTCTCCCATTGGACCAAATACAACATTATTAACCCCATCTCCAATATATAAAAACCCAGCATCTAAATATAGAGGAGCTCCAATTGCTCTTGCCACGGTTCTTTGTATTATACCATCTTTCCAATATCTTACGTTATAGCCATCGTATGTGATACTGCATACAGTATCTTCTGTGTATATACCAAATGCACCAGCACTAGAACCATTTTCATAAATTCTACAAATCCCATCGGTCATAAAAAACCAAGAATAATCAATACTATTTTGGTCTGGTAAGGCTGTTGGGTTGGTATTTAATCCAATAACTACTTCAGCGGTGTCAGTATTTGCTTGGAATGAAGTATAACATCCTCTAGTGTATCCTTGTAGTGATTTTAATTGAGTATCCCACACCTCGTCAAAATCACCTGGTTTATAGAATGAGTTTGAATTTGTTCCATAGGTAACATTACTAAGAACTGGCGTCCAGTTAGATGTACCTCGAACTCCATTGACTCCTTGAGCACCTTGAGGACCTTGAGGTCCTTGATCTCCTTCAGGTCCCTGGTCCGTCTTTACTACCAATTGCTCATCTGCTATTCCATCTTTCCACCAATATTCCACTCCTAAAACATTTACAGTAAGACCTTGGAATCTTAACGCAGTTGGTATTCCTGTTGTCTGATTTTTTACATCTGCTAGAGTTTGCCAAGGAATTAATCCAGTAGCTCCATCATAATATCTGCTGTCAATAGGCTTTTGTTGACCTATTCTTAGATTGTCTGCTAAATTTATTGCCATAATTGTTAATTTTTTAGTTGTATTGGATTGAGTTCAGAAATTATTCCCGCCGTAGTATGTATTTTATATGAAACATTTGACCATAGACTTGTAGGTGAATTACAAGCTAATACGGTAGGGCCTCCAAATAATCCTCCTGGTATTGTGCCGGCGTTTAATGTTGTCACTTCCCATGCTGTTTTTGTTGTTGATGAACTAGGATATGCAAATGCTAAATATTGTCCAGTTGCATCAAAATCAATCGTAATAGTTCCTGTTGATGATGAAAGAACTTTAGTTGCTGTACCATTTGCAATAAATGTTTGCATATTTGCTGCAGTAATAGGAGAAGATGATTTATACCAAAAGTATGGATATATTCCTGTTATTGTAGTTGATTGAGTTGGTGATGTGCCACCTGCCAATGGAGAATCAAAATTCCCTCCTATACTATTTAATGGTTGAATTCCTGCTCCATAAGTTACAGTTGCATTAAATGGATTTCCACCGGGTACGAGTACTGGTGAAACTGACAGCACATTTCCACCAGCACCAGATTGCGTAACACCATCAATAGTCCAACTAGTTGCAGTACCAGCCCTAGATCCTTGTGAATTATTCGGATACCAAATACCTCCAGAAGATGCTCCTAATATATTTCCACGATTAAAGTTAAATACTAAATTAAAAGGGGCTGAACTTCCAATTTCTCTTGGGATTGAAACATTATTTGTTAATGAAAAACTTGGACCAGTAATCGTTGGGTTAAAAGTTTTCTTTAATAACAATGTTGCAAATTCTTGTAAATTTGTTCCGATTGGTATTATTTGTTGAGCTAAAATAGCTCCTACTTCTAAATCTGATGTTATTTGAGAGGTTGTTTGTGTTCCTGATACTGGACCTTGAGGTCCTTGGTAACCTTGAGGTCCTGCTATTTCATTAATATATGATATTGTTACAAGTGTACTTGTACCGCCAATATTGCCATTTCCCGATATAAATGTTAAATTTAAACTTCTATAGTTTAGACCTCCAACAACATCTGGATTTGCAGATGTGACTTGATATATTCCATAACTTGAAGGACTATCAACATTAGTTATTGATATTTTAGTACCTATTATTATATTTGATAACCATGATGTAGCATTTCCAGTTGTCTGGTTATTTATTGTATATCCAGCTTTAGATGTTTCAGAAATATATATATTAGTTAATGCGCTATATGCTGCTGAATTTGTAGCCATATTTCCTGCGCCAAAAGTATCATATTTCCATATAAGTGAATTAGGACCGGGATTACCTGTATTACCTCTATTACCTTGAGCACCTTGATATCCTTGAACTCCTTGAGGTCCTTCTCCTCCTCCACCTCCACCACTTAATAAAGTCCATCCTGCCGTTGTTATAGCAGCTGCTGGTTCTCCACTTAAATAATATATTTTATTAGTAGAAGTTTCTAATAATAGTGAATAGCCTTGTTTAAGTTTATCGGGAATAGTAGAAAACGCAGTATTTAAACTAGCATTATCGAATGTTGTTACCGATCTGGTACCACCTTTAGTATCGGTGATATCAGTTATTGAATATAGTGGGTTACTATGTTGGAGTTGATCGCCTAATGTAATCATATCGTTTTTGTTTTTTCTTTATGTTGTTGATATAACCGTTGTCCATGTTTTATCGGCATTCGACACATATAGTCTATATATAGCTGTTATTCCGGTAAGCGTTGTAATTGTTATATCATTTGTAGCTCTTTTAAATGCGCCAGCCTGATTAATCGAAGAACCCGTAACTGTTAAAGTTGTCAGGTCACCGGCAGTTGCAAGATATGCAAATACTACTCTCCAACCAGTACCTAGCCCAGGGGCATTATCATTAACAGTAAATGATTGGTTCACTTTTGTACCATATCTATAATTTCCTAAATTTTGAATCTGTGTCGCTGTAATACCATCTACAGTTGCTTGAGATATAGGTAAAGATACCGGACCAACTTGCATATAACCCCAATAAAATAAGTTAGAAAAACTTAATGATGCTCCTGCATTGGTTGAATCATTTCCTGTAGCTCTTAGTATTTGATACGGAGCTGTACCAGTTGAAGTTATTAACCCTGTTTTTGGTTTTGTTAATCCTATTCCATAAGATGTATTTGTTGATAAACCCGAGGCTGTAAGAGTACTACTATTCGCAGGATACGTTGAAGGCGGAGATAACGGACTAAATATATAAGGTCCAGACACTGCGGTTGGAGCACTTTGACCAGATCCTGCAGCAGGAATTGTAGCAAATCCACTAAAATTTACCTTTGCACCAATAGGAACATTAATTGAATTTGTTGGATTTGCAGGTGGAATTGTTTGTCCCGATATAGTAACAGATTGGAATGGTGTGGTACCATCATTCATATGTACCTCCCAATTAGAAGTTAATGTTGGCGTAACTAACGTTGTTGCACTTAGATTAAGGCTTAATCCAGTAGATCCTGTTGGATTTACATTTGTTGTTGTTGTTGTAAAATCAGTGTTATATGCTAAATATAAAGGGTCACTTATTGTTTCTCCAGAACCGCCCAATGGAGCATCAACAAATATTTCAGATATACCTTGGTCACCTTTTACTCCTTGAGTTCCTTGGGGACCTTGAGGTCCTATAGGACCTCCATAAGAAGGAGAAATTACGTATGTTTTTCCATTTACATATGATCCACTTCCATTAATCCAAATAAGTGATAAAGTTTTATAGGTACTTACATCAAAATATGAATCAATTCGATATGTACCTACAATAGAATTATTAGTAGTATCCCTAATTTGTATTATTACTTCGCGACCAGTTAACGTTGCAACATTAATTGCTTCTAGCCATTCCTCTCGATTAACACCATTGTTATCAATCACGCTTATAGAAAATAGACCATTATTATCTATGCCTATATCTTCATTTTTAAAGATACTGTCTCCCGGAGCTGTTCCAGTTGCTCCACCATATATCCATCTAAATGAATTAGCACCATCAAATCCAAAAACACCTTGGGATCCTTGAGTACCTTGTGGACCTTGGTCTCCTTGATCGCCTTGGACTCCTTGAACTCCTTGATCTCCTTGAAGACCTGCCTTTGCATATGATAATATAAGTTCAGTACCTGTAGGCCATGAAGTACCGATTGCCGATACTGTTCCTCCAACGTATGATAATTGAATAGTACTATAAGTTCCACCGTTTCCACCCGTTATTGTATAGTCTAAATATTCAGTTGTTCTGCCTGGTCGGGTAATTCTTAAACTTCCTCCAAGCGCAATCATTGAAGCAAACCATATAGAGGCATTTCCTAAATCTGCGTCAGTATTACTTGCTACAATAGTAAGAGTTGGACTAGGAAGGGTTGTTATATTACTAAATGTAATTGCCTTTGATGCTGCAGAAACTCCATTATAATTTCCTACTAAAAATCTTAAACTATCTCCACCGTAATTTCCAACAGAACCCTGTGTTCCTTGGACTCCTTGAGGTCCAGCGATTCCTTGAGCACCTTGATTTCCTTGAGGTCCAGCACTTCCAGCCTGCCCGGGTTGACCTACTGCCGAAGGTCCTTGTGTTCCTTGGTTTCCTTCAGAACCTTGACGTCCTTGGTTTCCTTGAGCACCTTGAAATCCTCTAGGACCTTGATCACCCTGAGGTCCTCGAGGACCAGCAGGACCTCCTCCTGTTGAAACAGCAGCAGGTATCCATACTCGATCACCTACAACGGCTCCTGCTCCTATTAGAACCGTATCATCTGAGGTTACAATATATAATTTAAGTACCTTTTCAACATCATCATCGATATCAATAGTTCCATCATTATTAGTTCCCATTACCCGGAATCCATGAATAACTTGTCCAATTAAGTCTAAGTTATAATCCATTTCTGGATGAAATAAGGCTCTTCCAAGTTCTCCAGGATATATAGGGTTATATTTACCCAATGGTCCGCGTTCTTCAGAATTTTGTAAATTATCTTGTGGCATATGATTTATTTATATTTATAGTATAATTTTTTTAATTTTTCTACAGAACTTTGAAAATAGATTGAAATATAACCACATTCGATATAATCATCCTGCAATAAAATATATTCATCAAGTTTAAAACTATTATGTAGTTGTTTAACTTCAATCATGTCAACTAAATATCCTCTATTTAGGTTTAAAATTGAAATTTCATTAATGTTTTGGGTTTTAGTTACAAACTCACCTTCTAAATTATAAACTAAATTTTTATTTGTACGATTTTTATCAAAACTAAATGATTTTAACTCAAAAAGATTAAGTGACTTACAATCTAAATTTTCAAAACCGGAAGGATTTGCCCATCGTTCAATAAATGAACGGAGAACATCGATGCTCTCAAATTTAATAGTTTTAGTAACATCAGTATGATGTCCCTTTAGAGAAAAAAGAATATTAAAAACCGGACCTTCATTTTGTTGAAATTGGTTTAAATATTTTAGCGCAATATTAAGAGATATTCTATCTAGTATCATTTATTGAAAATATTTTCTTAGAAGAAATGTAACCACTGCTCCACTTGTTCCTAATAGGGCAATAAGCACCTTAACAACACCGTTTTTCCAGCGCACAAGAGATTTATGTTCTTCAATTAGTTTATCCCGTTCAACCATCCAAACCTCTTGTTCCTGTCTAAATTCTGAATTCTTTTTATTTTCTACAATCACGCCATCAAAAGGGTTTAGAAGTTGTTTTTTCAATCCTCTAACCTCTTCTTTCATTTCATTTTGATTCTCCATCAATTTTTCTAAAGTATTCTCTATTTGAATATAATTAGGGTCTTCAATTCGTCGTTTAAACGAAGAAAACAAATCATATAGTTCAAGAATCATTTCTTGCGGACTGCGGTCTTGGTTCATATATAACAATTGGGTCTTTTTAGTCTAGATTATATATCTAACTAAAAAGACCCAATGTGGGTATTACTATATATTTGTGGCGTTATTTACGTAAATTTGCAGTAAAGTTATGTGCTCCACTTGGAAGTGTTTGGTCGTATGGTCCTAGGGCCTTTCCTTTTTGTACAAGTTCAATAGCCTCTTCAGGTGAACTGGCTTCAACATCCCAATCCCAATCACGTCCTTTTGTATCATCAAAAAAGACTGTGTATTTATCTTTCTTTGCTTCATCAATTCCAGAGCCAATTTCAGGTGTTCCGTAGTGGGCAATCCATTCCTCTCTAGACATATTTGCGGCTTGAGCCTGCATTCCTAGGAAATCATATTCATGAAGGACTGTTGCAGTGGATTCATCGATGAACTCTTCAAATAGTTTTACTTTTTTCATATCTTTATTAATTTTTTGGCCAGCATATGATTGTTCCTGGATCGTTCCATTCAAACCACCAGCCTTTTTTCTCTACAGCAGTTCGTAGTTGTGTTAAGACTCCATTTGAATATTTAGAGCTTCTATTATAGTAGTCAAATATTTTATTACCGCCCATCGTTTCCTCATTATCTGCTGCAATCCAAATACCTCCAGTTTGACCGTTAAAATCTTCAGAAGGTCTAACAGTTTTGATTTTGTATTTGGTTTCCATTAGGTCCATTAATTCATCTCGGGTAGCATCCTTTGCCTCGTTAAGGGATTCTTTAATATTAGCGTCTTCAAGTTTTTCTAATGAAATCCAATATGTCTTATTAGAACCTAAACTATCTACAAAACTGGCTTCGACGCCCGTTGATTTTTTAATAAATTTACCCAGACCTGATTGAGGTCCTCCGTATTTGTCATCACTTACTTTAATCATTAAGAATTCTTCATGGATCAATGGTCTTTTTGCTGGAGCCTTAAACTCAATAACATTAAATTGCTTTCTAACAATGGTCTCCAGGTTTTTAACCATAGAATCTATACCTTCAGTAACATATGATTCGGTAAGATTACCATCTGCATCTAGAACATCTGAATAAAGATATTCTCCTTTGCCATTGTAGGTAATAGTTTTTGCTACATATTCTCCATTCTTAGGATTCCAATAATGGGTTTTACCACCAGGTTCTGCCATTTTTTTCAAAATTCCATTTCTAGCATTACTAATAAGTGTAGCATTTACTTTTGCTGTTAAAGAATCACGATTGGTCAGTTTATCTTGAGATGCTGCCGCTAGGGCCTCATTAAGGGATTCATTCCAAACTACTCCGCCTCCAGCATCTTCAATGTGAAGTTTAGCTTTAGGAAACTCTGCTTTTAGGGCTTCATATTTTGCAGGAATCAAGTCTTGAATTTTAATATCATTTGACTGTCCAACAACTTTTTTGTCTTGAATTGCTACAATAGACCATGGTCCACCTTCTCCGGCTCTAACGCCTTTCATCATTTTACCCCATGAAGTAGTAGCCTCTTGGATGTACTCTTCAAATAATTTTACTTTTTTCATATTTATTTCCACTTTAAGTTTAATTCGTCAGTCATTGCATCCATTAGGTCATTAAATTTAGACGGATCTTTCATTACTGATTTTATCTTGGTTTTTATCTCATCATCAGAAAGTTTTAGGTTTCTTACCCAACCCTTAGCATCGGCTAGATTCATTGGGTCTTTAAAGAAATCTTTTATGTTGGTAGACTCAGTAATAAATTGTTCGTATAATTTTATGTGTTTCATAGTTAATCTGCCTGTCTATTTTTATAAAAATCAGCAAAAGCCTTGGCATGAGAAGCCCATCCAGCGTCTACTATTTTAACCAGTTCATCAAATTGTTTCTTAGTTAATTCTAAATCATTCCAATTAGCATTTTTAGTATACGTATTGATTCCGGCATATCTTGTAGAACCTGAATTGCCAAATCCTAGTTTTTGTAGGGCATTTTTATCTATATTATCATGTGCAGTTACTGCTCTAACAATCCATTTATTACCATCCTCTTTGAATTGAATACTGTCATACTGTGTAATATTTAAAGAATCGTAGTCTCTGTAAGTATTCTTAGTTACACTATATGGTACATCTTCATTAACTACAGATTCTCCAAGTTTACTTTCTGACATATATTCGTAGACATCGCCTTTAAAGTTTTGAAGTCCACGTTCTTTACTATAATATAAAGTTAATAGTTGTTTATTACGTGTTAGTACCTCAATTTCTTTAATATCACTTGAACCACCAAAGATTCTTTTTACTGTGTACTTTCCTACATCACCCGTCCTTGTATTTGTTAGTTCTATAGTATCTTTTGCTTTTAGCTTAGATATATCAAATTCTTCATTAACTACAGATTCTCCAATAGGTTTTTCTGGCATGTATTTGTATTTGTTGTATTGATTGTTTGAAAGCTCTGTAGCCTTAATGTACTTTTCTAGTTGGTCAACACTATTAAATATACGTCCACCTGCATCAATATCATAACCTTTGTAGTATTGGTTATATTTAGCAGCAAGTTTGCCGCCATTCATTTTTTCCCATTCTTTCTTAAAAAGAATTTGATCGTTTCCAACAATTTC
>Ga0209353_10000720_pt1 | contig 19660 bp, 39 predicted proteins | sample LauGreSpBDMM15SD_2_FD_187561 | JGI IMG/M metagenome (GOLD analysis project Ga0209353, IMG submission 187561) | Freshwater lake microbial communities from Lake Michigan, USA - Sp13.BD.MM15.SD (SPAdes) (version 2) | ecosystem: Environmental > Aquatic > Freshwater > Lake | place: Lake Michigan...
TCACATAGTTTTATTGGCCGGATGTGTGCATTGATTCGGGTCATAGTTTTAAATTTGATATGTAAATATAATCAAAAAACCCCAGACGGTAAAATCTGGAGTGTTAAAGTTTTGTTAACATAAAAATTCTTCATCTTCATCAAAGTCAATAATATTATCATTGTCATCAATTAGTGGAGTTTTATATAATTCATAAATAATCCATGCCCAAATCAGGACAAATATACCAATACCTATTACTAGTCCCACCATCTTTCAATATTTTGTTCCATTAATTTGAATAGCAATTTTCTTGCACGGTCATGATTAATATGTCCGATGTTCATTGCAATTATTTGTTTGTCCTCTTCGCGACCCTCTCTACCAAAGACTCCTTCTCCGTTTAGGACTCTTTTATAAATCAATGGGTATTTTTTAAAGTAGTCATTAAAGTTTTCTTTAAGTATTTTAGACTCCCATGAACTATAACCTTCTTTTTCAGTAGGTTCAAACCAATGTTTTGTCTTATGATAGTCAGAGTACTCAGAACTATAAAACTCATCTTGAACCAGCCCCATTAACTTTACGCATAATCTCATGGTACGAGCATCCTCTTGCGCACGGGTATGTAAATCTCTGCGACCAATATAATCGGCTTGGGCAGCTAATTTATGCTTCATTATCTCGAAGATGTAGTGACTGTCCCAGTTGCGGTCCTTCCAAATAATAGGTAACCAATACCAAACACTTTTAATACCTCTTTTGAATGTTGTATGCATGTACTTGCCATCGTGATTCCACCATGCTGGAATGTATTGTAGTTTTCTTACAATCCAGGGTTTTTTAGATCGCTCTTCAGCCCATTCGTCAAATATGTCCTTCTCTGGTTCCATTCTATATTAATTTTAGTGCTTCAAATGTTATATATTTCTATCTCATCTTACCAATCCTCCACGTGGGTTAAATCTAATGTTGTTCCAGTTTTATGGCTCCTAACAAGTACACCTTCTCCAATTCCATTTGGAGTAAACGTATAGTCATATAAACCATACTCTCCGAAAAGGTCTTTAATCTTTTCTTGCCATTCTTTGAGTTCCTTCTCTTGTCTCTCTGTTAATTTAAAATATGTTGCCATGATTTACGGTTGATAACATTGTCTAAGTAACATTACAACATCCATTGCGTCTTCGACTGCATTGTGAGTTACAACTCCATCGATTCCTGCACGTTTTTTACATTCGTCTAATCCTGGAACACTTTCATCATTAATCCAATCAACAAATAAGATTCCTGGGTCCAATACTCTACTACGAATTGAAAAGACTTGTTTCCATCTTGGAAGTTTCTCTAAGAATTTCTTGTCGAAACCTGCAAAGTTTTTACCAGCGCAGTTCAAGTAAGTTTTTACCATATTTGAACCTAAAATTGGATATGCAATACCATCTACGATTCTCATTTGTTTATTTAAAAAGTTAGGGTCAAAATCAACCAAACCGTTTCTATAACAAAATTGGTAAAGTGCGTCTACAACCTCATCTTCATGATAAAACTTGGCTCCAAACGATTCTTCAACCAGCTTCTTTGCCTCATCGGTTCGGGCTTCAGAATGGTCTTTCATCGCCTGAATTAGGTCTCTATTCATGTTTAGGGCAAAGATACTTCCATAAACACTTTCACGTTTAATAACCGCGTGAAATTTAGGTAGGTCTTCGAATGGAATTGGAAGATGTGTGTCTTCAATTACTGCTCCTATTGAAAGGATTTGACAATTTTCAGGGTCTAATCCTGTAGTTTCGATATCGATTGAAATGTATCTCATATACTTTATATTTTAAATCCTTGAAAAGTTTACAAATTCTGTTGCAGCTCTTGCATCATTAAATATCTTTAAGGCACTTTTAAAACTTACCTTTCTGCCAGATTTGGTAGTTAAATGTTGGAATCCAGACTCTTCGAATCGGTCATCAACTCCCCAAATCAAATAATAGTTCTCTACAACTTGACCAGTCTTCTTATTATAAGATGTCTTGTAGGTTACTTCACCGTGGTTACTCCACTTCTCTGAAGTATATGGTCTTTGCTTTGATTTTCCAAGAGCAATTATCCTTGGAAGTTCTTTGTCATCTTCAAGTCTTTGAAAACTCATTAAGATTTCAACGGTTTTAAGGTCTTTATGTACTATGAAATTTCCCATCCTACTCTTCTAGTTTTTCAAAATCATATTTGCCTTTAATCAATTCATTAAGGGCAATTCCTTGTGATTTGGCATTTGCAAATTCTTGATAGACCTCTTCAGGTACTTCCATGTATTGATACGTTGCATGGCAAAAAACAACATAAAGGGTCTTTGATTTATATTCATATGTCGATGCATTAATCGTTGATGAATCGTAAGTGTTTGTTTGTGTCTTAATCATTTTCTTGTTCTTTTGCTAGTAAATTTTTGTGTTTCTCAGTAAGTGTCACTATTAATTCTTTGTAGGTGTCGACTGCGTCATTTGCATTAACTGTCTTAGCTCTAATCAAGTCTAATGTCTTAGCATCTTTAATCATGATTGTGTCTACACTTAATTCTACCAAAATACTTCCAATTACTGTTTTCATGTGATTTGTTTTTAAATTGTTGTTTTAATTATAATGTAAATATAATCAATATGTACCATTCCGGAAAATAGGGAGTGTTAAAATTATGTTAAAGTTTATTGAGTGGATATTCATTGTTTTCGCATTCATCCCGTTCCGGGTGCCACTGGACTGCCCAGATCCTTCTTTTAACATCCTCAATTCCTTCAACTGTACCATCTTCAGATCTATGAGTAACATTAAAGTTCAATTCTACCCAACGACAGTGTTGATGATGTCGAGAATTAACCTCCATCGTATTTCCATCAATGTCATAAACTAAGTGAAACTGGGATAGTCTGAATGAATGGTCTTCATCATCGTCAAAGGCGTCATTGCAATGATTTTCAGTAATTTGTTTGGATATATTTTCAACCTTTCCACCAAAGTAGTGGTTTAAGAGTTGCATTCCTCGACAGATTCCAATTATTGGTTGACCATTTTCGATGGCGATTCGAATCCATTCAGTTTCTCTAGCATCTCGTTTTGGACTTTTACCAATATCTCCACCTCCACAAAGTATTAATGGTGCATCAATGATTTTACATTCGGCTCCAAGAAAATATGGTTTAAATCCGTGCTCAGTGAGCCATTCTCGATACATTTGTTTTTCAAGTTCTCCATACGGTGGAGCCACTAATACTTTAGGTGATTTAATCATTAGAACGTGTTATCGTAGGTTTCTCGACCTTCAGCATGTTCATCGCATAAGGTTGCCATCCAACCACCGCCTCGTAGTTCTCCCAGTTCTCCACAATTTTCGCAAGTTAAATAAGAAGCGTGTTCGGCCAAACTGATTCGACTGTAAACATCTTCAGTTACTCCATTGGTATAGAATCTGAGTCCTCCAAACTTTTCTTTAACTTGGCAAATTTGTTTGTCCCATCCAAGTTCAATAAGGTCCACTATAAGTCTTTTAAGAATTCCTAGCCAGCCATTATCAACGGCAAAGTAAGCTCTGGCTGTAATGGGATCTCTTCCAGTGTAGTAGCCATTTTCAAGTCCTCCAATGCTCTCTAAAAAAGCCTCAAAGTCCTCATCAGTCATATAGTTATTGTTCTTCATTATTTTATTTGGCTATATAGTTTAATTAATATTGTCTCTTTTTTACCACGAATTACCTCCTCCAGGTCTGCTCGCTGTTTAGCAACTTCTTGTATAATTCTTTTAACGGCTCTCTCCGTGACTTTTACATTTAGATTCAGTGGATAGATTTGTTTTGTGTTAACAATTTCTGCCTTTTCGGCATCGATAATTAGGTCTAGGTGAAGTGATGGTACTTGAATATAAAATTTTGCAACATCCGGATCTTTAAGAGGTGTTTCAGCCTTAGGGTGATATAACAACTTTAAGATGTTTCTATAACCTCTTAAGTCTTCCTGAGTTAGTTCTTGTCTAAATTTTTTAGCAAATTTAATCCTAGTTCTTCTAAACATAACCTTTTATTTTAAAAATTGTAAAACTTTATCTTTAACTCCTTGTTGTTTAATTCCCTCTTTCTCGTTTGGAGTGAGTACAAAGTTGGATAGTCCCCATTCTTGAGCGTGGTGGTATTTGTCCCTTTCTCCAAGTTCTAAGTCATCAATACAAACCCAATTGGTAATTTCTGGATGGTCAGTCAAATATTGTCGGACTTCTATACATCTCTGTTGCTCGTACATCGTACTTCTCTTCCATTCAAATTCGTCTGGTTTATCACAACCAATATACCTTTTAGTAAAAGCTATTGGAGCTTTTAAGATTCCTTTTGCCAAGTAATATTCTCCGATTTCCTCAAGGTTAGCATGTAGCCTCCAGTCAGAACTTACTACTATTTCAGCCCCAGTCTCTTCTAGGATTTCATTAAGTACCTTAACAGCTTTCTTGTCAAAGTCATCAAAGCGTATGTCAACCGGGGCCAGTGCTAGACTAGTCTGACCTGGATTAAGTTTGGTATACTTCTTCCATTTTTTCATACGACCTCCCCAGTTATTATAGAGACAGATTACTCCATCATTATCTAAAAATATTACTTTCATTTTTATTCTTTAAAGTCATAAGGAAATGTTGATAATGCAAAACCTAATCCGCCTCCAAATAGAGCTGTTATAACTCTAGCGTCTTCAGGCCATTTAGTAATGTCAAATGATAAATTTACAAATGATACGAGTAGATACGTAATTAAAAATACAGATGCTGCGATTCCAATTCTTATTAATAGTTGTTTCATATTAGTTTCTAATTAATTCTAATTTTGTATTCTTGTAGTGTTCTATTAACCTATCTTTAATAAGATGTCTAATTGCCCAATTTAATTCTGTTTCATTTAAAAGTTTTTTATAGTATAAATCTATTAACCTTCGAGACCGTACTATTTGTGAAAGCGTAGTGCATGAATCTATTGTTTTAACAATCCATTCCTCAATTTCCATTAGTGTGTTTCCTTCTGCTGCCATTTATAATTTTGTTAGTGGTACCCACTGTCCGTTTTTATACTTATGTGGGATTCCGTTAATAGTTCTAATTTGTGAATAAGGGTCAACATTAATATCCTCCTTTTTAAGTTTTCCAAGTACGTTTTCAAAGTCCTCTTGGGATGTTCTCTGTCTTACCGTACTTGGGTCAATTTTCTTTTTTCTACGAGGTCCGTTATAATATGCCATAGTTATACAGTATGTTCGATTCGTACACGGATGCAATTCTGTGGCAATTCATGAATATGTCTATAGTTATTAATATAACCCATCATGTTTGCGCTGCCTACTGCGTTTGCTGAATGTATTACAACATCAACAACAGTAGCTCCATCCAACCATTGATTGACCAACCATTTAGTGCAATCCATTCCAGTCTTCTCCGTAATATTATCATAGTTCAATTCGTAGTTATGGTAAACATTCCGTTGCCATTCAGCAATCGCAGTGTCTCCTAAGTCATGGTCCAAAGAAATTAAGTCAATATTTTCAAGTCCAATTTGGGTAACTTTCTCTACAAACTCTTCATAGTTTCTAACAACAACCCAATCACTTTCAACTGGTGTTCTTACGTCATCTAGGTATACTCGTATCATTTTGTGTTTGTTTTAATTTGATATGTAAATATAATCAATTGGTCTGAATCCTGAAAATCCGGAGTGTTAATTTTTTGTTAAAGTTTTAATTTTGTAAGTATTCCTAAACCATGAGATTCCTCATAATTATAAAAATTAAGGTCATATTTAATACTTAAATCTTTACATGCCTTATAAACCTCAGGAAAAGATAAAGTGTCATGAAATATTGTAATGTCGGCATGTTTAACGCACCATTCTCCACACTTGTACGTATCTTCATACGTGTGAATAATATCGACATGTGCTAAATCATACAGTTCAGGATTGTCTTTAATATAATCCTCATATGAACTTCTAATAAGATTTACATTTGTAAAGTTTGCAAGATTTGATTTAGCTGCTTCAAGCATATCTCCTTTAAATCCAGCGTGTATGTCTCCAACAAAAGTATCGACACCATCTACTGTAGTAAAATAATTAGCAAGTGCTGATGTTGAATATCCAAACTCGACACCAAATTCAATTGCCTTTTCTGTTTTTATACCGGATCTTTGTATTAAATCTTCAAAGATTGTTGGTATATTTCCCCATGCGCTTGGGTGTTGGGTTGCCAATGTTGGCCATTCTCTGGTTTGAGGAGTAAAAACTGTGTGCATTTTTTATTTTTTTATATATTTATCAATTGTTGTTTCAATTAGCGGAGGATATGAAGAGCCACATTCAAATGTAGATTCTAATCTTGCATCAATAGAACCTATCCAAAATTCTTCAAGAAATATATCGGTAGTATTTTCTAGATACTCTGTGCCTAAGTTTCTTAGATGTTTATGAGTTGACCACCAATAACAACAACTAAAATGTGGATAGGGACCCCATGGAGCCCGATCTCGGTAGTTAGGACCAACTGCATCGCATCCAGCATCCAGCATTTCAATATTAGTCTTCCAATCACCTATAGTAACCCAGTCGCATGAATTTCTCCACTCATCTTGATATGTCTCGCGATGTGAAACCCCTTTACTATGAAAATAGCAATAATACCCATCAACTTCATCGGCCATCTTTTTAAGATTCAACAGTGTTATTTTAGATTCTCGATAATCCGCCGGATACTGTGATTTATCAATTTGAATAACGGTAGGAATTATTTTCTTATAGTTTTTAACAATATTTAAAAGCCATGGAATTCTATCCGGAGCTGGTGATGCTACATGTAATTGTACTGAATCGCATACATCATATAAACCACCTAAAAATAACTTAGTTAGTTGGTCTTGTATAATGCTTTTGTAATTACCATCTAAGTATGTGTGATAAAATACAATTTTTTTCATTTCTTTAGCTCTTTTAAATAGTCCACCAATTCTTGTAGTTTATCGGCGTCTTTTGGTTTAAATATAAATTCATCAAAGGCTCCGTAATTACATTGTCTTCCAAAAATGTATTGGATTCCATACTTAACTCTTTCCCATAAGGGTCTTTTCTTTAAATGTATATGAAAGTAACATGTCGGATATCTATGTCCTTCAACTTCATCCTCATCATATAAGATAATAAGTTGGTGGTCTGTCGAGTGACATGCGCATATTAGGATTTCTTTGTCTTCAGTTTGTTTCATAAGTATTATATTAGAAAAACTACTTTTGTTTATAAACCCTTTCGTAGGCGACATGCACCCAACTGTAGATTAACATGATTGCGCAAAGTGAATCTAAGACTACTACAGCCCATTTTACAAAGTCTGGTGTTGGAAAAGTATCTGGACCTAACAATATTAATATACCAAACCCAGTAAATACCCAAACTAATCCTAGAAACCCGGCAGTTATTCCTACTATAAATTTAACTACCGGTCCTATTAATTCCCAAATAAATTCTAAAAACTTTTTCATAATTATATTTTTTCAAAGGTTGGTTTTAACCATAGACCATTTTTAAAGATTAAATCTAAGAATCCTGGCACTTCATTATCAATATCTATTAACAATCGAATTGTTCTTGGAGTATCTACGGCCATCATCTTTAATACCTCTTCTCTTATTCTCTCACTGCTTACAGTTTGTTCCAGTTTCTCTAGAATTTTAGGTTGCTTCATTGCTTCCCAAATATCCAAATCCATTGCAAAGTCTTTTGTGATTACAAAACGTAATGCTCTTAAGATACGTAACGGATCATCCATAAATGTTTGAATAGCAGGAAGAGGAGTTCTTAGGATTTTGTGTTTAAGATCAGCTTGTCCGTAAAACAAATCAATTACATTTCCATCCTCATCTTCAGCCATAGCATTGACTGTAAAGTCTCTACGAAGTAAATCATCTTTCAACGTTCCAAGTTCTAGGATAGGTCTACGGGTTCCTTCAACATATCCAACCTCTTTACGGGCCATTACAAAATCTGCAACCAGTCCAGAGAATTGATGGTCCTTTGGAAACTTAGCACGAATTGTAAAACAATCTGGAGTACTTAAGAAGATTTCAAATCCATTTACAACCATCCATTCGGTCATAATTTCAAACCCACTTTCTACAGTCCAGTCTAAATTATCCAAAACAAATGTAAAATCGATGTCTTTAGAGTCCAGTCCAAGGAATTTATCCCTAATACAACCTCCTACTTTAAATATCTGTGGCATAATGTTTTTGTTTTAATTATAATGTAAATATAAACAAAAAACCCGACACGGTAAAATGTCAGGTTAATTATTTTCAAAAAGTTATTAACAATTTAGTCTATACTTTTTAATTCAGTTAAGTTCTCTTTTCATTAGCTACGGTATCTTAATTCATTTTGACGGTAAACACTTAGCGCAGAACCCTGTCCGTGTGTAATTGCAAATTGGTACCCATAATAATCATAAACCATTGAAGAGAAGTTCTCGGTTAGTCCATCGATTGGGTCGATTTCAACACCTTCTTTTGATGCAATTTCCCACATTAAATTCATGATGTGCAAGGTTCTATCAGAATATGTTGCGTAATGTCTCTTGTCATATTTCTCCTGCTTTACTAAAATGTCCAGCATTAAATAATCAAAGGTTGAATCGTCACAGACTCCGTACATTTCTAATAGTTTCTTGGCTCTTGCCTGCTCAATAGCATCCCGATGCGCAAGCTTATTAAAATAGTCTTCCATTGATTTTTGTCCTTCAGGACTCTTCATGTATTCTAATCCTTGCTTAAGCGTTTCGTTTGCGTTCATTGTTTTATTGAATGTCTTAATTATTTGGATTTTGTTTTATTACTTACTTTTTTTGATCCGCACTTACATGTACCTGTTGTACATGATTCTTCTTCTTTTATCAGCTTTTTTACGTATCTACTTGCACCGTATATGGAGCCTACCCATATAAAAATTACAAGTGCTAGATAAAAAAGTCCTAGATAAAAAAGAACATCATCTGCTGCACTTAAGAGGTCAAATGCAACTTGTTGGAGTTGTAGTACTCCGGCGATTCCGATTAATGCACCGAAAACCAATAAGAAAAATTTAGAAAATGTATTCATAGTTGTTTAAAATTAAGAAGTTGCCGCGTCGTTATGGTGGTCAAATTCATGGGTTAATAAAGATTTTATAGGTCTATTGCCAATTAGTTTCAAAACTTGTTGGATTGTGTAAGGCTGAAAATCAGGACTTCCATCGATTCCAACATCCATCATTCGGCCAGGTCCAACTTTAAACTGGTGAGGTGTGTGGATATGTCCGTGAACGTGCATAACTCCCTGTCCCATATCTTGCCAGCTAGCCATAGGGTAGTGACTCATTACGAATCGGTGTTTTGCACTTGGACCATTTTTAACCAATGGAGGCATAACAATTGTAACCATTCTTTGCTCATTTACTGAGGCAAAAAGGTCTTGTACATCTCCGCGGTTTGTAAGGATATGATGGTCATGATTTCCTAAGAAAAGGTGGATATTTTTACAGTTCAATTTGTTTCTAAATTCTACAATAGAATCAAAACCACCAAAGCTCCAATCACCCAAGTGAATCAGGATGTCATCCTCTCCGACCAACATGTTTATATTGTCCTGAATGTGTGCGTTCATCTCGTAAAGGGTCTTGAAATCTCGTGTACCTCTGGCGCCATCCCATTTACTGACTCCTCTACAAATGTTTGTATGGTTGAAGTGGGTGTCTGAGGTAAAAAAGACCCTTTGTCCTGGGTTAACTACTATTTTCATCTTGTTTTAATTTGATATGTAAATATAATCAATTGTTTTGAATCGGGAAAACTTTAAATGTTAAAGTTTTGTTAAAGTTATTGACAAAAAAGAGGAGCAATTGCTCCTCTCTTATATTAAATCTATCTTTTAATTAGTCTTTAGAACCGTAAAAATATGTTACTGTTGCTGGACTAACCGGGTCATTATTCTTAATGTTTACACGGATTCCATTTGCATCAGCCGCATAAATTGGTAAGAATGTGGAATTTCCTGATAGCAATCTTGCGCAAAGTAATGTAACATATGGGTTTGTTTTATGTGTTAAATAAATATCGATTCCAAAGTTTGAATTGGTACTTGCGGATTGACAATATAGGTAAATGATTCCAGAATTTCCAGACGCTTCATCTGTTTCTAATAATATTTCATTACCAGATGGCTGAATTTGATTAGTAACAAGTGATGTTGCATCCTCGTTAATCGTCTCAGTATCCGTTGATTTTATTGCCAATGGATTTGGGAAAAGAGTACTTGAATCCAGGGTTATTGTTGTTCTTAGTGATGCCATGTCTTATATTATTTTTATTTATGCAGGATTTTCTGGAGTTGGAGTTTCTTCAACAACTGGAGTTTCTTCAACAACTGGAGTTTCTTCAACAACTGGAGTTTCTTCAACAACCGGAGGAACCTCAACTTGCGCTACTGTTTTGCATGGAAGTGATGCTTCAAATTTTACTCCGTAAGAGGTTACCACCTCTGTTCCAACTAGATCTTTTCCATGTGCTGTTAGTTTAACATCAACTACCCCTTCTGGAAGACCTAATTTTGTTTTTAAAGCCTCAATGATTTGATCTGCGGTAAAGGTTGTAGCGCCAGTTTTAACTTCAGTCGATAAACTAAAAGCCCTTTTTTTAACTTGTTCTTTTTTATATTCAGAAAGAAGTAGTACTCCTTTTGAATCTTTCTCTCTATAATTTACATCTACGATTTGGTAGGTGTTTGCGTTAATTGTATAGTTCATATTTATATGATTTTATTTTTATGTTATAGGTTTTAAAACCATCCGTAGTTATTATAGTCTTCATTATATCCTAATGTAGCTTCTATTTCAGTTGAGTTTAACAATTTATTAAAGTTATAAAACGTACGTAAGTCAGAACCATTATTATAAACAATCAGTTTGTTGATTTTACCAATATTATCATAATCATCATAATTATTTTTTTGAGTATCGATTTCATATAAGAAATTAAGGTTTAGGTCAAAAACTCTAACTTTAATTGTAGTATATGAATATTCTTGTAACCATACCATAATTGTTTCGGTACTTACCTGTACGTCATAATCATACGCTTGAAAATTTGGTACATTTCCAAATCTGATTAGTTCTTTTTCGGTAGAAGCGGATCCTCTAGTTATAACTCTACCATATATTGAAGTTGAATCAGTATTATCTTTAAATCTTGACAATAAAAGTTTACCCTGATTGATTGGATACTGATCACCTTCATCGCTAGAACGATCAATCATCGTTGCAGTTGTAGGTAGTAGAACAAATTTCTTAGTAGAAGTATTAAAGTACCATTGCTTTCCAGTTGAATATTCTCTAATAAGTAGTGAATTATATTCGATATAATCAGTCCAGTTATTTGCATCTACCGGAAGTGTATCTAATACTTTTAACCCGTCGTATACTATAATATCGACTATGTTTCCAGTATTTCTACGTAAAGATGCATATCGATAATCTCCAAAGCTATCTGTATAATTATTTCCTGAATCTGCATCATAAATGCTATAATTAGAAACAAGGTTAAAGCGGGTTGGTTCTGCACCTGAAGAGAAGCGGGTTGCAACTAATGCTCCAGTAGTTCTGTTGTCTCCTGATAATAATACAAAATCTTTGTCTGTTGCGTATGAATTATAAAGATTAAAATAACCGTCTTCAGTTGTAGGTACTATGTAATTTCTTTGCTCTAAGTCGTTATTAATAATGTAGGTTACTTCAAGGTCACCGCCAGTAGCTTGGTTTAACAAATAACTACTATCGGGAACTGCCGGGGCAAAATATAATATAATAGCAACAGATTCTGTTTTTTGGCTTTGGCCACTTCCAGTAGAATAACTATCAGAAACAACGTAATAATTGCTAAGAGTAGAAGTCCATTGAAGGTCCTCTCCGATAAGTTTTCCGGTAAGTTGGTTATAATTTAAAAATGTATGCGAAAGGGTAACACCGTTGTTAACAGTTATTTGTAATTTACCTGAACCATAAAACTCATAGTCAGTAGAACCCAGCGGAATATTATTAAAATTTACAGTTTTAAGAAGCGTACCCTCTGTACTGAAAATTTCTATAGTCGATAGAAGAGCTCCGTCATCAAATATTGTTTCTACTGCAACAAAATTGCCATGAGCATATGCATAAGCATTTGAATATTCTCCATCATTACCGATATAATCGGTTGTTTTGATTAGGGTTTTATTATTACCTTTAATAAGATAAATTCTTTCTAAATCATCGCCATCTAGACCTTCAACTGTAAGAGGGAAAGTCCCATCTGCAGTACAACTATCCCAGTTATTATCAACATATATATCAACAATATTTACAAAGGTATGTTCTTCTACTAATTCTCCATCAAAATGTATTACATAACCGTTGTCATTATGAATATAGGTTATTAAATTTGCACGACCATCTCCGGTATGAGACGAGAAGCCAGATGCAAGGGTTTTTGTATCTTCTATAGAACCTCTAATATTAATGAAAACTACTTTATGGTCGTTTAAAGGGGTATTATAGTCATAAAAATCTAGAATGTAACCTTTACGATTTACTATTGCAATGTTATTTGCAGAAGGATATGTTGTATAATTAAAACCAGTATTTACTTGTGGACCAGGGGTTCCAGTAGCAGCATCTAATGTTTGAAACCACCATGTGTTAGTATCTTCGTTTTTCCATCTGATTAATACATTTTCGCCAATTTCTTCTCCACGAGTTCCAAAGAAATATTCCAGTTCGGCAGTTTCATAGGTTGTATATGCTCCTAATCCCGATATCTCTTTAGAAAGAGGAATCACTGCAAATTCTCCAGAATATAGGGTTGCTATCTCAGCACCCATTCCAAAATATATGTTAATTGCAGTGTGCTTTGGGTTTGTTGAAGTTGATTTAACATAAAGATAGGAACCTTTAGCTCCATTATTTTCAGGTGTAATTGGAACCGGAGAGGTTCCAACTGATATTTTACTGAAAACAATACCGTCGGTAAGGTCATTGTTTACCGATGTTGCAAATTTAATAGGTGAATCGGCTACGTTAGTTGACTCTACATTTAAAGTCGTTTTAAATATTGACATACTCTAATTTATTTTTATTTAAAGTATATATCCATTTAAAACGACTTTCTTTTCTTTATAGTTCTAAACTATTAGGGTAATATAGAAGGGTCGGATTGCGCTTTTGTATGTCCAACTCTGGATATTTCTCCTTGAACTTTAACACATTAAATTTCTTAGTGATTAGGTGATGTCCATTTTTGGTTGGAATTATTGCCTCGATTTTTGGAGTTCCAAATGGTCCGCATTCGTGGTCTATATATGCCATCATTAATGGGCTGGCTTCCATCGCATCATCAACATCGATAATCCAACGCTTTTCTCCGGTTTTGATTTGTCCTACTACCGAATCGAATAGACCCTTTTGGTTGTGTTGGCCGTTTTGAATACGTTGAGCCAAGTCGACCATCATATTTAAACTTACATCGAAATGGTTCTGCTTTTGTACATGGATATATGCACGGGCTTTAAACATTTCGCAAAGTTGAAGGACCTCATCCCATCGTCTCTCCAGGTGGTCGATACTCTCAATACAATAGGTCTTAATAGTCCTTACCGATTGGTGATTATCTCGCTCATCTGCTGGCTGGTCCTTCTTACGTTTAAAAACATAGAGCATATAAAAGTCTCCAGGCTTTTCAAAGTTTAAGAGTGGTCTTATAATTTCTAAGTTGTTTATCATTTTAATATGCAATTTTGTCCTTTGGAACTTCTAGTCCGTTTAGGGCGTTTAATAATAATTCAATTCCTTCCTCAGTTTCTGGTCTAATACTTCCAGTACATCTCTTAGAGAATTGTTCTTCGGTAATATTGGTCCTTCCGGTAGAAGTAGCACTTACAGCCTTCATATACCATGGATTTCTACTAGGTCTCATTGTTAGGACAGCGTACCAATTGTTATTGCTACATTGTACTAGAACACCTTCAACACTCGTTGTTGATTTTAAGGGCTTTGTTTTAACTACGGTAATCTCTACTTTTTCAGACATATTGTTTGTTTTAATTATAATGTAAATATAAACAAAAAACCCCAGACCGTAAAATCTGGAGTGTTAATGTTTTGTTAATTTATGAATGTTACTTCGTTAGTCTCAGGGTCCCAATCGAATGTAACTGGCCTATTTGTGTACTTATACTCCTCATTCAGGATAGAGGCATTAAAAAAATGTGTACCATTCAGGAACTTATAACCATAACTACCGTGAATATGTCCGAAAACATGTATCTTTGGCTTGACTACATCTACACGTTCTCTCAATAAGGCACATCCTAAAAGTGGCTCATTATATGGAGGTCCACTAACATCCAAAATCTCTTGAGGCGGTCCGTGAGTAATTAATATATCAGTGTCTGCGGGAATGGCTTCCCATTTGCTCATTAATCCTGGGCCGCCTTTCGGTAGGTTAAAAGCCCAGTCATAGAACCAAGGTTGCCATGGCGTACCGTAGATAACTATTTGTTGGTCTTCCTCGTCCCATAAATCAAGTCTTTCATCTTGTAAATATGTAATCCACTTATAAGAACTATAGATTTCTCTTGCATCGTCTGGGAAATCTTCAAAGGTTCTATCATGATTTCCAGCAATAAATATCTTTTGGTCATAGTGCTCAAGAGAATTATACCAGTGACAAAAGTTCTTAATGTCATTTTTATTATAACCAGAGTTCATAATGTCTCCAGCATGAAGTAAAAGGTCTCCACCTGGAAGGTCCAGTTTAGGGTCAATTAACCCATGGTTTGTATGTGTGTCCGAAATTAACGTGATTCTCATTTTATTCTCCTCCTCCTTTTCTTATTAAGTAATACCATAGCCAAATAAATTTTGGTCTTATAAATTCATAACCTACCCAAATCAAAAAATATTTCATTTTAATTTAATATATTTTCGTTTAAATTTTGTTTCCTCTCCGTTTAAGACTATAATGTACCGAGTGCCTAGAACGGTCTTATATACATGGTATCTTCCATTCCCAGTATAGCACCATTCAGTAGTATAAGAGTGTTTATAGATTCTCTGCTCTACATTACAAGAGGTTAATAGTATTAATATAAAGAGAGTCAATAATTGTTTCATATTATTCTATCTCTAAGTTATAATTATTTACAATTGTATAACCACACGCATTGTAAATTTCGTTTCCAAACTCTACTGTTGATATAAAATGCTGTTCATATAAGATACCTTGAACTAACATAATATAAATAAACTCTTTTAAATTAACTTTTCCACTTCTTCTTCCATCTTTTCTAACAAATGCAGTAAAGTACCATCCAGGAGTTCCTAAATTTTCAGAAGTTCTGTCCATCCATGTATTATACATTCTATAAATACCTGATGACGTTTTTACCTCTCTTATAAATTTTCCGGCAGGCATTGATATGTTTCTATCTTCCCAGATCATTATTTCGTGAGAAATATCGTTTGTTTCATTTTTACCATTTTTAGTTACCCATAAATCAAATGCTAAGTTGTATTTTTTTGGCTCAACATACATTGAAACATCGTAGGTTGCTGATAGAGTTTGAATATCATCTATCTTTTTTGGAAAGTATTCATTAGTTGTGTCTCCTCCAAACGGAGATTTTCCTGTAAATATTTCTGGATATCCTATTACACCTCTGTTTTTATTTGGTGTTATATATTCCCAACCTACTCTATTTCCATCTTCAAATAGAGTTTGAATATACTTTTCACCTTTTTTTAATTTCCATTCACCCCATTTATTGTTTAGTACTTTAGAAGATTGAACATCAAACTGTGAGTTATGCTGTACTCCTTCTATAACCATTCTCTTCTCATCAATGTTTAGTCTACTAAACTGCTTATTTATCTTTTTTGAAGAATCTCCTCCCTTAATAAGATGGTACATATAAATTAAGTACCTCTTTGCATTTTCTAAATAATATTTCATACCTTATTTATTTTGTTCTTGTTTACATTGTGGGCACTGGACTGTACATCCATACTGAGGCATGTTTGCTCGATGCAATTCGTAACACTTCCATTTACGAATGTCCGATAACTTTTTAATTCGGACCTTTTTAAGTGGTTCGATAATAACAAATCTAATAAATAATCCGGCAGCTATTCCTAGAAGGCCAAATATAACTTCTCTCATAATTTATTTCTTTTTAAATTGTCTAAACGAAACCTTGAACTTTAAAACCCATTGATCCTCTTTATTTTTGCCTATAATTTGGAATATATTACCTTCAGTATATTGAAAATAATGATTAAATTTAAAATAGCCCCATTTACATAATTCCATAATCTTATTTCTTTTTAAATATTTCACTATACCAGTAACTAAACGTAGTTGCTAAACCTGCTATAAGGATTGCTCCATAAACAATACAGAATCCTAAATCTTCTTTACTCATTCTTATTTCTTTTTAAGTAACTAATTTCTTCTCTTAAGAGTTTAATTTCTTCAGCATCCTGTTCTTGTTGCCATTTAGCACCATCTTCAAATATTAATCTATCTCCTATATTTTGAAATTTTCTTTCAGCAACTTCTTCAATTGTTTCTTTTTTCATCATTTTACTTTTTTAATTTGAACTAATCCATCATTTGATGTTCTTTTTAGGATAACTCCACTTAGTTCACCCGTACTATAAGTTAAATCTTGTATGTGTTCCCAATTACTCCATTTTCTATTCCACCACTTTTTAATTGAATCTTTCATATCTTATTTCTTTTTAAATTGTTCAAACGTTTCAAAAATACTTCTAGTTTTATTCATTTTTACCAACCTTAGCATTTCTAATACTTCTTTCTCACTATAACTTCTTTCTTGTTGCCATTTAGCACCTTCCATAAAATCAAACCATGGGTCTTGGTCTTCTTCCCACATGTATTCTTCTATATATTTTTTAGCAGCTTCTTCAAGTGTTTCTTTTTTCATAATTTATTTGTTTATTTTACCCAAAGGCTTAAAGACTTAAGTTATATTCAATGGGCAGTTTTTTGTTTCATTTTCTACTAATTAATCACCAGAGTCGACTGTATGGACTATTGTATACTTCTCTCCTTCAATAAAGACATCAAAACTATATTCATTGTAACATCTTCCCAAGTTTCTGCTACTTTGAGAACCTTGTACCATTAATTCACTTAGGGCACGATACAGGTCATTGGTCTCTTTACTCCAGCCATTCGCAGTTCCAAAGTTTATAATACTACCATTTGCCTTTTTCAATACTTCTGTGATACTGTTTTCCATAATATTTCTTTGTTTTAATTAGATATGTAAATATAATCAATTCCATGGAATCCGGAAACATTTTCCTAAAAAAGTTATTAACAATTTTACACAAAAAGGCCCGGAATTAACCGGGCCTATATCTACTTGTCGAAAAATAGATATGGTTTCCATTCGTCTGGAATGTTTTCAATATGTTTCATTAACATAAGGAAATGAGGTCTTCTGGGTTGCGGAATGGTCTTACCATACTCTTCCAGACTTAAGTCTGCTTTTTCACCATTACATTTTTTACAGGCAGTGGTAAGATTTTCCCAGGTGTTTGGACCTCCTTTTGATTGAGGAATAACATGGTCTATTGTAAGTTTCTTCCTATCGGATTCCTCACAATAAACGCATTTATGATTGTCCCTTTTAAAGACATTTTCTCTGGTTAGAGGAACGTTTCGGTGTTCAGTATAAATGTATTTTTGTACCCTTATAATCGAAGGCTTCCAGATTTCTGCATCAGGGTCGCATAGACCGAATTTACAATCATGCTCCCAAACTACTTTTGCGTTTCCCTTATACACTATTGAAAATGCTCTAAGACTACTGATAACACTTCGAGGCATATAGCTCGAATCAATTACTAATGTTTTGTTGTAAATGTTCATGATTAAATCGTTTTGCGGAGAGCAGAGGTTACGATCCCCATCCGGTTCGCCCGGACCAACTGTTTAGCAAACAGCACTGAAACCACTTCAGATTACTCTCCAATTTGGCGGAAGATGCAGGATTCGAACCCGCACACCATTTTAATGATCGACGCATTTCAAGTGCGCTGCCGGTACCCAGACTCTTTCGGCTTAATCTTCCAATTTGTTTGTACCCTATCCAGGAATCGAACCTAGAATTAATCTTTAGAAGAGATTCGTTATATCCGTTTAACTAATAGGGCAATTTTGTATCCCTGACAGGAGTTGAACCTGCAGCTTACGAGGCTTAAGCTCGTTGTGTTTACCATTTCACCACAGGGATATAAAGCCAGTCCCATTGTCTGGCCGCTCAACTTTAGGTACTGAGTTCGTAAGAATAAATCTCTAACCAAGACTTGCGTCCTTTGGGCGCCGTCGTGTGTTTCCGGGTTTCGAACCCTGTTCTCTACATTCACAGTGTAGCACTTTACCGATTAAGCTAGAAACACCATATTGAGAGGATTAGGTATGGCTCACCTCTCCGCGACTGACGTCCTACCTTAACAGTCTAATTTTGTACCTCGTGATAGAATCGAACTATCGCCCTTTGCATGTAAAACAAATACGCTTCCATTACGCCAACGAGGCTGGTAGCTGAATTATTTTTTTATAGTAGAATTCGTCAACCTCAAAACTACTTTGTTCCCCCGGATGGCCTCGAACCATCTACCCCTCCGTTAAAAGCGGAGTGCCCGTCCGCATGAGCTTCGAGGGATTATAATTTGTTGCGATAACTGGATTCGAACCAGTGTCTATACCTTATGAGAGTATCGTAAGAAGCCAACTCTACCATATCGCAATTTAGTAGTCTATGAAGGATTCGAACCCTCATCTTCCGATCCGTAGTCGAATGTTACTATCCGTTGAACTAATAGACTAATTGTGGTCCATCCAGGATTCGAACCTGGGACCTTTTCGTTATGAGCGAACTACTCTAACCAACTGAGTTAAAGGACCAATTTGCACGTCGCCAAGGGGTCGAACCCTGAACTTTGAGGTTGGAACTCAAAATGATACCATTTCACCAACGACGTATTTTGTAGATATGGGCAGAATTGAACTGTCCGGCACGTCCAGGTTCCTTGCAATTGCGAAGTACTGAAGATTGCTCTACCACTGAGCTACATATCTGACCTGGTGAACCCTGTAGGAATCGAACCTACTCCTCTAGTTCTTCAGACTAGCGTACGCACCAGCTATACAAAAGGTCCCTAAAAGTATAATATCCGTTATAATACCGACCCAGTTTCCCAGGACCAGGTTGGATTCGAACCAACATCTCTTTTTTACGTGGGCAGCAGTGGACTCGAACCACTCCCTTTTGAGACCGATTTTACAGACCGGCTGCCGTATCCGAACGACTTTTGCTACCCTTATTGTAGTGATATTAGGAATCGAACCTAAAACCTCTTCGGTATCAGCGAAGTGCTCTAACCAATTGAGCTATACCACTAGTTGATTACCATCTGACTCTTTTCGAACGTATGAAGCTCGTATCATTCCTTAATGGTAATTTGCTCTTCCCCTAGGACTCGAACCTAGATAAAATGATTAACAGTCATCCGTAATAACCTTTATAC
>Ga0209353_10000721_pt1 | contig 19631 bp, 17 predicted proteins | sample LauGreSpBDMM15SD_2_FD_187561 | JGI IMG/M metagenome (GOLD analysis project Ga0209353, IMG submission 187561) | Freshwater lake microbial communities from Lake Michigan, USA - Sp13.BD.MM15.SD (SPAdes) (version 2) | ecosystem: Environmental > Aquatic > Freshwater > Lake | place: Lake Michigan...
TCGAAGTCGGCACGCCCGACCTCGAGGCGCGCTCGCTGGCCGGCGAATATGCGACGCTCTGCCAGCGCACCCGCGAACGGCTGGAGCAATGTGCGGCCCTCATCCGGACCAGCAACGACCACGCCGCTCTCCAAGTCGCCGAATCGGAACCCGACCTCCTCGGCCTCTGTGCGCTCTTAAGTTTCGCTGATTCGGAACGCTGGCAAGCGCTCTGCCGTGAACGCGGCCTGCCGACCGGTTTTCCGCTCGACGACCAGCACATTCTCGCGGTCGAAAGCCTCTACGGCAAAGTGATTGGCGAAAACCATCCGCTCTACCGCGACTACCGGGAGGCCATGCGCCAACGTGACGAAGAAAGCGCGCTGACGGTCCTGCGCTCCATCGCCCGCATCAATCCCGATGATCCGACGGCACGCTCCGAACTGACGCGTCTATCTAGTAAGTTCCTTCGCGAATCGCTGGGTAAGGTCCTGCAGCTGTTCGACCAAGGCTCACCCCGGGAGGCCGTGGAGTTGATGCTTCGAATGGAGCGCTTTGGAGCTCTCCTGCTGACGAACGAGCCACGCTGGGATGACGCCCTCGCGCGGCGCATCGCCCATCTTCGTGACAAAGCCCACGAGCAGATTAGGGACCTCCTCCCCGAAGCGCGCACTGCCCGCGACGCCGACCAATGGGAGGCCTGTGCTAATCACGTAGGCCGAATCCGTACGCTGGAACGAGACCACCTCGTCATCCTCGATGCGACGGACTTAGCGGAGCTGACCACACTTGAAATCTGGGCCGGCGAACTTGCCGCCACGGCGGAAGCCGAAGCCTCCCAACGGGCCGCCCTCGAAACGCTGACGAAAGAATGGGACCTTCTCCGTCAAGAAGCTAGCCGCGGCTCCTCGCCCGCCCTGCTGATTTCACGCCTCAACGCGTGGATTGAAAAGGCAACGCCCCTCGCCGACCGCTTGCCCGAAGGGACCGTTCGCGAAGCCCGCGGCGTCCGCCAACTGACCCGGGCTCGACTCAGCCGTCGCTACACCATCTTGACGACTTCATGGGTCGTAGGCCTGCTCTGCTTGCTACTCGGCGCCTTCTGGTGGCACTCCCAAGAGGGTAAGGCCCAAGAAGCCGCCGATCGCTTCACGGAAATCCAAGCCCTCGTGGAACGCTGGGACAACGACGGTGCCATGAGCAAACTCGCGAAGCTTAAGGATGACCATCCCGTGTTCATCGCGGGCGAAGAAATCAAGGCGGCCACCGACGAGCTCCGCGGGAAAGCGGTCGCTCAAGCCGAAACGGAACTGCAACTGAAGACCGAGGCCATCTACCTGGAAGAGCGCCGCAAAGAAGGCATCACCCTTGCAAATTTTGCCCCCGTTACCCAACGGGCCAAGGCGTACGTCAGCGAACTCGCAAAGGTTGGTCCCGCCGCCGCGGCTCGCTTGCAAACCATCCTACCTGACCCAGCCGCCATCCTCGCTACCTGCACCAAAGTCAGCGAAGAAAGCCGCAACGACCTCTTGGCACTGCGTCGGCAACTCAAAGTAGCGCTGGGCGAAGACGAGACCGTCGTCAACCTGCCCCGAGCCAACGATGCCCTGGAAAAGTTACGTGCCCTCCTGACGACCCTGACCGCCGCTGGCCTCAAGGACCTCGACGAGGCCTTCGCCGAAACTGACCGTGCGGCCGTCCGCCTCGAAGCTGACCAGAAATCCGTCAACGCAGTCCGCGGACTGGCAGATTCCGGCGACTTGAAGGCCTACCTCGATGCCTTGGCGGCCGTCGCCGTAACCTCAAAGGAAAATTCCGACCTCCGCAAGCGCGCCAGTTTCATCACCGAACGCGCGGAGGCCCTCCGCAACCTCCCCCGCTCCACCCTCGCCCCCCGAGTGGGCGTGATGTGGGATGGCTTGGCGAAGTCCGATGCCAACGGCGTCTTCCAACCCGACGAACTCCTCGCTTCCGAGGATAAGGTCATCCGCGCGCTAGCCGACGACAAGATGACTGCCCGCTTGCGAAAATATAATGTCCGCGAGCATAGCCGCGGGGGCGACCCACGCATCATGCGCCAGGTCTTTATTGCCAGCGAAATCTCCGTGCAGCGCAACCTGATCAGCGGCGGGATGGAGACTGTCCGAACCGCCAAGGAACTCAGCCGAGACGGTACCTTGATCGAGTCATCCTGGAGCTGCCGCGAGTTTAATGGTGCTAACGGGGAAATCACGAAATCCGGCGAGGACCTTTTAGAAGGCCTGGTGATTCCCGAACTCGACTACCTGCGCCAGTTCAGCCGCTTCTACGACCTCAAGGCCGGCAAGATGTCGGAACCCCTCCTACGTAAACTTGACCTCATCCGGCGCAGCCCCACCCCGCACCTCGAACTGCGGGCTTACCAGATGCAGGAGCTCTTCAAGGTGGCCAGCCAACGACCTGAGGCTTGGGGCCTGCTTTACTCGCCTTCGGCCCAACGCGACGCCGACCAACTGCGCCGCATCACGCAAAATGCGCTGAGCCCTTACGACTTCCTCTTTAAGGATAAGTGGGCCGACGTTCAACTCGAGCTCCGTGCGTTCCTGACGCGCCAGACGGGGGCGACGTACGCCGAGGAAGCACGCTTCTGGCGCCGCACGCTGGGCGACCTGCAATCTAAGAAGCTGATTTTTGTTGGTACCGTGGGCCGCGACGGCAAGCCGGCGCTGCGCGAAGTGCTCAAGAACGGGACACTCTACGGCCTAGATAGCGACGGCAAGCCCGCCCAGCTCTTCCGCGCCGATGCCACGGGCAACCTGACGCGTGTCAACGAACCCGCCCTCCTCTCGCCGCTCCTCCGCCTCTCTGGCACCGTCACCGAATCCGCCCAAGCGGCCGGCATCCCGGCCGGGCTCACCCCGCCCGACGGCGGCTGGGAATCTATCCTCCAAGGACGCGACCTCTAAACCATGGCCAAGCCCGACCAATTCCGCCTGCGCTGGAAAGGTGCTGTCACCGGCCCCTTCGCCTTGGAACGTATCAGTGAAATGCTCCGTGCCGGCGAAATTAGCTTAGTGCACAATATTGAAGTCAGCGGATCGTGGGTCACTATTCGTGATTACTTCCGAACAATCGGTCTCAACCGTGGCTCACTGCTCCCACCGATTAGCCCGTTCACTGCGCGCGACGACCAGGACCTACCGCCCCCACCCCCTGGTACCGCAGGCACCATCCAGGCACCCGCGACAGCCGCATCATCGCCCGCGTCTGCCGCCGGCGAAGCACTGGAGCGCAATGTCCGCGAAGGGTATCTCTGGTGCGGCTCGACGTTCCTCTTCCCGCCGCTCTTCGCGGTCGTCGTGCCGCTCTGGGAAAAGACCGTCGGCACGCTCCCGTCGTCATCTAAATATACGCTTTTCATCTTCGCGACGCTGCTCGGGTGTAGCCTCCCGCTGTGGTTAGTCCAACGGGTGGGCCGTCAAATCAGCCAAGAGGGTCTGGCCGAAATCTCCCAGGCCCAAACCCGCCTCTGCCTCGTTTTAGCAGGTCTAGGTGCGGTTTTTTGGCTTTTTATGTTCTGGTTCCTCGCCAAGCCCGGCCTCTAAGGGACGCAATCGGCTTGACGCACCGCCCCTCTCCCTCTGAAAACACGACCCGGTTTACGGTAGCGTAGCTCAGTTGGTTAGAGCGAGGGACTCATAAGCCCTAGGTCGGCAGTTCAATTCTGCCCGTTACCACCAAACCGAAGTTTTTAGCCCCAAAGTGCCGCTAGCCCGGCCTGGGAATTCACAGGGCACAAAGCAAAAGACCCTAGCCAAAGACTAGGGTCCTATCGCTAGCAGAGACTCGCGTCTTAAGCCTTCAGGATCGCCGCAACCGGCACGTCGAGACCGTCTTTCCACAAGGACTCCATGCTGTAGCTTTCGCGAACGTCCGGCCGGAAGATATGCACTAAGACGTTAAAGCCATCGACCACGGTCCAACCGCTTTCGGACTGAGATTCGCTGGCACGGGCCGGCGAACCGACCTCGTCCAAGGCCTTCTCGACCTCGATGCGCAAGGCGCGGAGATGCGGGTCGGAGTTACCAGTGGCGATGACCATGTAGTCAGCGACTGAGGAGAGTTGACCGAGTTCAAGGACGCGGATGCCGAGGGCCTTCTTGTCATCGAGGGCCTTCACGACGGCGACGACGAACGAAGGGACTTTGGTCGGCACGGCCTTAACGACGGGCACCTTGGGAGTTTCCGAGCGCGTCTTGGCCTTGCTGCCCTTGACCTTAGCGACTGGGCGACGGGCCGGCTTCACCGGACCACGGGCCTTTGCGGGGCCACGCGACTTCGCTGGGCCACGCGACTTGGCCGCAGGCTTACCCGCCGACTTGCCGGCAGGCTTCTTGAAAGGCGTTTTCTTTTTCTTAGGGGCAGGCATGGTCAGGATTTGTAGAGTGAGTGTTCTTCGATGTAGGCGCGGACCGCATTGGGCAAGCCGTTTCCGGCTGGTTCGCCCGCGGCCAACGCGGCCCTAAGCGCGGTCGAGGAGACGCGCACGGGGGACTCCTTGAGCACGGTTAGACGGATAAACCCCGCAATCGTAGCCGGCGCGGCCACCGGCAACCCGTCGCGAGAAAGGACGGCAAACTCAACGAGGCGCCCCAGGGTATCGATTTCCTTCCAGCGATCGAGGCGAGCCAACTGGTCTGCGCCGATGATCCAAACCCGACGGGCCTCCGGAAACTCAGCTGCAAGGTCGCGGGCGGTATCGACCGACCAGCAGACGCCTGTTCGGCGGACTTCCCGGTCGTCGACGCGGGCCCACGGACAAGGGGCGAACGCGAGTTTAGCCATAGCCAAGCGATGCTCAGAGGAAGCTAAAGGCGGCACCGCGCGCAAGGGGGCTAAGCCCGCAGGAATGACCTTCACTTCATCTAAGCCGAGCTGACGCCAAGCCGCCACCGCCGCAGCGACATGACCGGCGTGTGGCGGGTCGAAGGTTCCGCCAAGAATGCCAAAGGAGGCGGGCATGGCGACATACGGAGGCGAAGGGACGGCGGTGGCAACCTAAAGCAGGCTTGAGCCCGGACGATTACCCGGGAACGATACCGCTATGGCGTCAGCCTCGCGCTTCCTTCCACCGGACCTTGCTCCGGGTCAACCCTTCGCAGTCATCGCCGGCAAAGGACGCTACCCCGCCCTCCTCGTCGAGTCCGCCCGAGCCCGCGGCGCTCAAGTCCGGTTAGTGTCCTTCGAAGAGGAGACTGACCCTGCCCTCATCGCCACCTTCGCCCCTGCCGAACACCGGGCGGTGCCCGTCGGCAAACTAGGCCAACTACTCGATTCACTCCAAGCCCTCGGCGTCGCTGGCGCAGTCATGGCCGGCCAGGTGACTCCCCGGAAACTGTTCACCGGCATGGTGCCCGACCTCAAGCTAGTGGCCCTCATGGCCGCACTGCGCGAACGCAATGCGGAGTCTATTTTCGGTGCCATCTCTGCGGAGATTGAAAAGACTGGCGTTCGTATGCTCGATGCCCGCGTCTACCTAGATGATCATCTCGCTAGCGAAGGCCCGATGACAGGCTTCTTCGCTTCTGTCTCTGCCGAGGAACGCACCTTCGGGGTGCAGATGGCCCAAGAGATGGCCCGCCTCGACATCGGCCAATCCGTGGTCACAGCCAAGGGCACGGTCATCGCCGTTGAAGCCTTCGAAGGGACCGATAATATGTTGAAGCGTTGTGCCGCCACGGGCGGTAAAGAGATGTTGCTGACGAAGACCACCAAGCACCCTCAAGATTTCCGCTTCGACGTCCCTTGCCTCGGCCTACGTACGCTGGAAAGCATGGTCGAAGGTGGCGTCCGCCGCGCAACCCTCCAGGTCGACGGGGTCATCATGATCGACAAGCCCGCGGTGATTGCCCGCGCCAAGGAACTCGGCCTGTACCTGGAAGGCGTCGCTCTCTCCGCGTGAACGCGCTCGAAGCGGAGATTGCCAAGTTCGTGTCGCAGCGCTTCGCCGACGTCGGCGAAATCACCCTGCTCGAACTTGCGGGCGCAGATGTCTCCGCGACGCTGACACTCCAAGGCCAAGCGGAGCCCGTATCCTTCCGCGTCACTGGACTGAACTGGTCCAGCGATGGGACGACTTTCACGCTCCGTTTTCGCGAAGCGAGCTGCTCGCTACCTTGGCTGCACGCCGTGCTGCTTCACTGGTGCCAACGCACCCAGTCGACGGTCACGCTCAAGGAAGACCTGCGTCTACTCCCACTGAAGTTCAAGCTACCGCGGTCGGCTTAGCCTTCGAAAAAATTCCAGGCAAGCGCGCTCATCACGACAAGCCAAGCGAGGAGCAGCGCCAAGACCACCGTCAACCACCGGCGATGGCGCACCCATAAGTCCGGCGCCTGTTGATTCACGTCCGGACCGCCCCGCTGGGTGAGCATGAGACGCAAACGGAGATGCCACGGCGCCCCAACCGACCCAGGTAAATCAGGATGCTGATAACCGCCTTCACGGTAATCCACGCGTTTAAAGAATCTGATGATACGCCCGAACATCTTTTGCACTATACACCCTTCGCCCACGCTTTACAAGCGGGCGGTCAGGGGGTAGTTCCATGGGCGTGAAGGCCACCACCCGGTCCATTCGTGCTCTCAAAGGCACCCGCCCCATCGTCTGCCTCACGGCCTACGATGCCGTCACAGCCCGGATCGCTGACCAAGGCGGCGCCGACCTCATTCTGGTCGGTGACTCCGTTGGCAACACGGTCCTCGGCATGGCTGACACCGTGGGCGTGACGCTCGAGATGATGGTACACCACACGGCCGCGGTCGTCCGGGCCAAACCCGCCGCCCTCGTCATCGCTGACCTACCCTTTGGACTAGCCCACGACAGTTTCCCGAACCTCCTCAAGGCTTGCCGTGCGCTCCTGCAGCAAGGGGGCGCCCAAGGCGTCAAGATTGAAGGCGGGGCTTCGCTCGCCAAACACATCGAAAAACTCGTGGACGCCGGCATCCCGGTGATGGGCCATGTCGGGCTCATGCCCCAGCGTGTCCACGCCACCGGCTATCGTCGCCGTGGCCTGACACCCGCTGACCAAGTCCGCCTCTTCGCCGACGCCCAAGCCGTCGCCGACGCGGGCGCTTTCTCCATCGTCGTAGAATGTGTGGATGCTTCCTTCATGCCAAAAATTACCGCCGCGGTCGACGTACCGACCATCGGTATTGGCTCGGGCACGGGTTGCGATGGCCAGATCCTCGTCATTCATGACCTCCTCGGGCTCACCCCCGAACCACCGCCCTTCGTGAAACCACAAGCCCACCTCCACCGCGACGCAGTCGCCGCAGTCCAACGCTGGGCCCGGCAGGTGCGCAAAGGAGGCCCGCAATGAACTGCGTCGTCTTCGGTGCCGGCGCCTGGGGAACGGCGATGGCCATTCACCTCGACCGCCAAGGGCACACCGTGACCCTCGTGCCACGTCGCTTAGAGCAGGCCCTCAAGCTCACCGCTGAACGTGAGAATACCGACTATCTGAAAGGCCATAAACTTTCGCCGTCGCTCCAGATTGGGCTCGAAGCCATTCCTGCACTGATGGACGCCGACGTGGTCTTCCTCGCCTGTCCGTCTAAAGGACTCTCTGAACTCGTGGACCAAATCGGACCGGCCCTCCGTGCCTCCTCGACCCGCATGGTCGTCTCGCTCTGCAAGGGCCTCGACCAAAACACCCTGCGCCGCCCCACCGAAGTGATGGCACTCGGACTCGGCACCATTCCGGTCGCGACCTTAAGCGGACCGAGTAACGCCGACGAGGTCGCCCGCGGTATGCCGACCGCCATGGTCCTCGCCGCCCACCAGGACGATGAGACCCTGCGCGAAGTCCAAGCCGCGCTGAGCGGTCCAACACTCCGGGCCTACACTTCCTCCGACCTCCCCGGCGTCGAGATCGGTGGCACTTTAAAGAACGTCTATGCGGTGGGTGCTGGCCTCTGCGATGGACTCGGGCTCGGCTCTAATGCCAAGGCCGCCTTCCTCACCCGCGCCTTGCAAGAAATGATGCGCGTTGGCGTCGCCGTGGGCGGCCGTCCCGAAACCTTCCTCGGCCTCGGCGGCGTTGGCGACCTCATGGCCACCGCGCACGGAGGCTGGAGCCGCAACCGCTCCTTTGGCGAACAGGTAGCCCAAGACGCCGCAGGTGCCATCACCGCCCTCGAGACTCGTCGCGACTCCGTGGAAGGCTATCGTGCAACCGACACCTTGACCCGCATGGCCAAGGCGAGCCAGCTCAACGCGCCCATCCTTTTTTGTCTGCACCGTATCCTATTCGAAGGCCTCGACGCCCGGGCAGGAGTCACGGCTCTGATGACGCGCGACCTTAAGCCGGAGGCATGAGTGCAAACGGGACGGAGTCTAAACCTTCGCCCATTAGCGGGCTGGGGCTTTTCGCTACGCGCACCTTCGCCGCAGGCGAACGTATTACCGCCTACAGTGGCGTCCTGCTCAACACCCCTCCCGACGTCTGTACCCCCGGACAGCCCACCTACCTGCTGGAAATTAGACCCGGAGTCTGGCTCGATGGCTCGACGCCCGAAAACCCTGCCCGCCACGCCAACCATTCCTGCTTACCCAATTCAGAGCTGATTCTCGACACGGCGGCTGGACACCCGTGGTTGGTCGCCTTCCGCGCCATTGTCGCCAACGAGGAAATCACCTTCGACTATGGTTTTTCGCTAGCCGAGAGCCTCTTTCACCCCTGCAAATGCGGGGCGAAGGACTGTGTCGGGAGAATCATAGCCGCACCATTGCGCCCTGCCCTCCGCCGCCACCTGCGTTTTTCCCGCCGAAGGGATTGACCCACGCCGTCGGGAAGGTCAGTTTTCGCAGGTCCATCTTACACTATCCATGAAAAAAGTCGCCCTTACTGACCTCGATCCCCGCCTGCAGAAGCAGATCACCGCGGCCGAGCAGCAACTGAAGACCAACCCACAGTATGCCATCGAAATCCTTTCGGGCATCCTGAGCCGTAACTTGGGTTGCATCGAAGTCCGCCGCACCCTCCGCAAGGCGCAGAAGGTAGTCTTGGGCACCAGAAAGGGTCTCTTTGACGGAATTACCAACGCCATCAGCTCCGGTAGCATCGCCAAGGCCGTCGAAAAGGATCCCGTCGCTGCCATCGCTGAAGCCGAAGCTAAACTCGCCAAGAGCCCCGCCGATGTGAACGCGAATAAGACCATCGCCGCCGCCGCCCTTAAGCTGGAATTCCCCGAACTCGCCGCCTTCGCCTACGAAGAGCTCACCCAAAGCGAACCCAAGCAAGTCCAGCACTACGCCGACCTTTCCAATACCTGGATTAACGCTGGGGAATACGACCTCGCCCTCGCGGCGGCTGACGCCGGTCTTAAACTTTTCCCTGGTAACGGCGACCTCGGAGAGTGCATCCGCAAGGCCTCCGTCAGTAAGACAATGAAGAAGGGCAACTGGGAAGATAAGGGCGACTTCCAGTCCAAGCTAAAGGACAAGGACGAAGCGCTGCGCCTCGAACAATCTTCCCGCAAGGTCACCGACTCCACTACCGCCCTCGAACAGGCCGCCGCGTTGGCCGAAAAGATTCAGGCCCAGCCGGATAGCCTCGACCTCTACCGCGACATCGTCCGCCAGTTTGTCTCCGCCGGCGACCTCGACAGCGCCATCGCCTGGCTCCAGCGCGGACGCCTCACGACCCTCGGTAAGGCCGACTCGTCCCTTGAGCGTCAGGAAATCGACCTCATCACCCAGCGCTATGAGAAGGTCTCCAAAGGCCTCCGCGATCACCTCACCGCCACGCCGGGCGATGCCGCCGCCACCGCCGCCCTCGCCGCCAACGACAAGGAACTCACCGAATACCGCATCCAGACGACGGCCAGCCTCGTCGAGCGCTACCCGAACGACTACTCCTTCCGTTTCGAATACGGCTCCTTGCTCTTCGGTGCCGCTCGCCTCGACGAAGCGATCCAGCAGCTGCAGTATGCCCAGCGTAACCCGAAGTTCCGCCAAGCTTCTATCCTTTCAATCGGTAAGTGCTTCGTCGCCAGCGGCAAGTACGACTTAGGTGTCGACCAGCTCCTCCTCGCGAAGTCCGAAGTCCCGGTGATGAATGACCTGAAGAAGGAAATCATCTACGAATTGGGCGGTGCCTACGAGAAAATGGGCCGCACCAAGGAAGCCATCGAGGAATACAAGGCCATCTATATGGCCGACTCTGGCTACCGCGACGTCTCGAAGAAGATCAATGACTTCTACGAGAGCCAGAAGAACCCCACGGCCTAAGTCGCCCCGAGCCGTTCCTTCCGCCTTGCGGTCGGCCCACCCCGCCCGCTTTACTCCCTTCTGTCCATGGCCCTCACTCCGTTCCAAAGCCACCTCATCGCCGACGTTGGCATCAGCATGGGAGACGAGGGTAAGGGTCGCCTCATCCCGGAGATTGTCCGCGAGCTACAGCTGCTCACGGGCCGTCGGGACGTGGTCGGTACAGTGCTCAAGGTCAACGGCGGTGCTAACTCCGGCCACACGGTTGCCGGCCTAAAGCTCAACCTCCTCCCTGGCGGCGTCGCCGAACACGACGTGGCCTGCCTCGCCCTCGGCGCGGGGGTGGTCGCTGACCCGCGCAAAGCTTTATGGGAAGCGTTGCCCCTCGAGAAAATCGGTATCCCCGTCCTGAACCGTCTACTCATCGATGAGCGCTGCATGGTCAGCGACGTCGCCCACCGCATCCTCGACCTCGCCTGGGAAGACTACCGTATCCATACACTTGGCCAAGAGCCCCGCGGCTCCACGGGTCGTGGCATCACGCCCGCTTACGCTGACGAAGTTGGCCAGATGCAGATTTATTACTCCGAGTTCCTCGGTGCTCAGTCCGCCTACGCCGAGCGTCTCTCCGCCCGCCTTCATCGCGCCGGCGATACGGTCCGCGAGGTCTGCAAGTTATCTCCCGAAAAGTGGGCGGGGCTCTTTGCCAAACTCACCGAAGCGGAACTGCGAGCCAACATGGGCGCCATCGAGTCGGGCGTGTTCACGGCCGCCGAATTCGACTTCACGCGCTTTGCAGGCAAAGAACCGTTCACCTTCGACCACGCCGCCGTCCTGTCCGCCTATTGGTCCGCTGGCCAACAGTTAGCCCACGCCATCGGCGACGTGCGCGACCGCATCCTCGGCGACCTCGCGGCCGACCGCCGTATCATTGGTGAATTCGGCCAAGCCTACTGGCTCGATAAGCGCGCCGGCTTCGCCCCGAACGTCACGGCTTCCCACACCTACACGCCCGAGTTCTTCCAGTCCGCCGGGATTCCCGTCCAAGCGATTCACACAGTCGGTTGCTGTAAGGCCTACGACACGAAGGTCGGTACGCACGTCTTCCTGACGAAGATGGAGGATGCACACCCGCTCCAACAGGCGCTCGCTAAACTAGAATTCGGTACGAGCACCGGCCGCCAACGGATGGTGGGCTGGTCCGACCTCGTCGAGAAGGCCGATGCGCTCCGTTACGGCGGCTATGATGATTTGGTCCTAAACAAACTCGATGCGCTCTCGCCGCATGGCACGTGGCAGGGCGGCGACTTACTGCTCTGCACGGGTTACCGCGACGCGGCCGGCCAGACGGTTATGGGCGTGCCGCGCAACGACGCCGTCCGTCGTGCCCTCAAGCCCATCTACGCCACCCTGCCAGGCTGGACGTCCGACATCTCTTCAATCCGTTCCTTCGCTCTGCTGCCGCCGGAGGCCCGTCGTTACGTGGCCTTCACGATGGCCGAAATCGTGCGTCTCGCCGCCCGTGGTAGCTCGCTCCGTTCCCTGCCCAACCTGCGCTATATTGGCGTCGGCCCGGACCCGGATCAGATTATCTCCGACGTACCCGCGACGGCCGAGCTAATCAAACTGGCCTAAGGCTCTCCAACCCGCTCGTCCCGTATGGACTCCTTGGAACATAACTTCGCCCTCCCGCTCTGGGCCCTCGTCGATCGCTCCAAGATTGAGGTCGGCAAATCCGATATGCGTGGGCTCGCCAAAGAGCTCGGCCGCTGGCTGAACCATAATTTTGATATCGAGCACAAAGGCGTCGCCATCGAGGAACCGGCTGGCACGTCCGCCGGGGAAGACCCGATGCTCGTCGTGGCCGCGGTACCGCAAGCGCAGTGGCCCATCATGATCGCGATTGCCCAGAGCAAGGAGTGTAAACTCTTCCTCGTGCTGCCGAATGAGAAGGGCCTGTTCACGCTCAAGGAGCTGAACATCCCGAAGCTCGAAGGTTAAGGCTGCGCGAAGGCTTGGACGGTCTCTAGGTGGAGCTCCGCAATCTGTTCTAAATTTAAACCGCCCCACTTGTAGCCGCCCGCTAAGGCGAAGAGGTGTGGAATCTTTCGACGACGCGCCCACTCGGCGACGAGGCGCTCGCGCTTCCGAATGATGTCCTTGGTGATGCCCTTCAGCCCGCCAGCCTTTTCGTAGGTGTCCATGCCCGCGTTGTAGATCAAGCAGTCAACCGGCTCCAGCAAGTGCAAGGCGTCCTCGACCTGTCCGAGATAACTCTGCGGATCGCGGACTTCATGGTAGAAATGACGAGCGGAATTAGTCGGCTCCCAAGAGTCGAAGGAGTTCACCGTGATGTCGGCTAGGTAGACGCGCGGGTCGTCGCCCAGGATGTCAAAGGTGCCGCCTCCCGCGTGCGCATCGAGGTCGAGGATGCCGACGGTCTTGACCTTCTTGAGCGCCTCCAAGGCGGCCAGGGCCAAACCGTTAAACTGGCAAAAGCCATTACCGGAGCGGCGCCGCGCATGGTGCAGTCCACTCGAAAGACTCCCCGACCGACCAGTCCGCAGGGCTTCATTCACGGCATCGCGCATGCCACCCGTCGAGGCGAGAATGCTATTGAGCAAGGGCAACGACCAAGGCCCGACCTCGAGGAAAGCCCCAGTTTCCTCGAAGGTGCGGCGCACATACTCGGGGTCATGAATCAGCACGAGTTCCTTACGGGTGGCCAGTTTCGGCGCCTGCAGGCGGACCTCACCGGCTTTTCCCGACTCAATCAGCTTGGCGACAAACTTCGCCTTGGTGACGGTCTCCATCCTCCCTTCGACGACATAGGCGGGGCTGTAGAAGACGGTGAGTGGTGCGGTGGGCATCACTAAGTTCTATTACGAACGCAGAAGGGCGTCAAATCGCCCGCCTGTCATACGGAAACGCCCCACAATCAGCCCTTCACCTGCCGGACCAGCCGCCGCCAATCGACCTCGGGGCGGCTTACTTTCCGGCGCCTTCTTTATGCGGCTTCAAAGCCTTACCGCCAGGAACTTTCACTGGGTGCATGGCACGAAGCTGCGCTTGAAGCGCGGCCACGGTTTTCGCATGCGCGGGCTCCGTCGCCAAATTTTTCATCTCCTGCGGATCGGTGTCATGGTCATACAGTTCAACGCCATTCTTACCACCCTCCCATTCGGTATAGCGCCAGCGTTCTGTGCGGATGGAATAGCCCTGAAGGCCATTGAGGCCGCCGCGGATGACCTGCGAATGCGCCGGGCGATTCCACGTCGCCACCGGGTCAGCCAACAGCGGGCGGAGACTGACGCCCTGCAGACCTGCCGGTGCCGCCACGCCCGCCAAGTCCGTGAGCGTGGGATAGAGGTCCACGAGCTCAACGGTGCGCGGACTGGCCTTCCCAGCGACGGCCTTGGGAGCCACGATAATGAGGGGGACACGAGTCGATTCTTCATAGCAGCTCTGCTTCATCCAGAGACCGTGTTCACCTAAGTGATAACCGTGGTCACTCCAGAAAACGATAATGGTGTTATCGGCCAAGCCCAACCGATCCAAGGCATCGACCACTCGACCAATCTGGGCATCGACGAAGGAAATCGTGGCGTGGTAGGCCAACCGGCACTGCCGCGCTTCTTCAGCAGTCACACCCTTATAGGGCCAGGGTTTGGTCGAAGCTAACGCCACGTCAGGCACGGTGGCCTTCCATTCCGCCGTGATCGGCGGCAGGACCTCGTCCTTGAGTTTGTACATATCGAACCACTTCTGTGGGGCGACCCACGGGCAGTGGGGTTTATAGAAACCAACCGCGAGGAAGAAGGGCTTATCTTTGTGCGCCTCCAGCAGTTTGATAGCCTCAGTCGCAACCTTACCATCCGTATGGTCCTCATCCTTCCCGGTCTTGTCCGCCAGGAGGGACATCGAGGAGCCGAGCCCTTTGGTCGGATTCATGATTAAGATATCACGCTCGAGGGACGTCTTATCGCGGCCGGCAGGATTCACGACTTCCTGCCAGGAGGCCGAGTCATCTAGACCACTCGTGCCGATGTCACCTGGGTTACCGTAGTGGTAGATCTTACCAACGCGGGCCGCGTAGTAGCCGGCCTTTCGGAAGGCCTGCGGCAGCGTCACCACATTCGGCATGCCTTGCCGGAAGTCGTAGTTCAGGTCCATGACCCGGGTCGTATCGGGACGAAGTCCCGTCATCAGCGAGGCCCGGCTCGGCGAGCACCACGGCATCTGACAATAGGCCTTATCAAAACGCACCCCGCGGGCAGCGAGCCGATCGATATTCGGGGACTTGACGAAAGGGTGTCCGTAGCAGGCGAGGTCATTGTTCATGTCGTCGACGGCGATGAACAGGACATTAGGTTTACGGGTGGGGGCGACAGGATCGGCAGCACCCAAAGGGCTTAGGGCGACCAAGAGGCCGAGTAAGTAAAAGGCACGCATCGGAGAAGGCCGCATCTTTAGACAGTCCGCCGGGCATTCAAACCTCTTTCCTTCCTCGCAACTTCTCGGGGAGGCCGTTGTTATATTCTACATATGAACCCCACCCCCCTCGCCTGCTGGCTCCTCACCGCCACCCTGCTCGCTGCCGCTGACGCCCCCCAAGGCGACACCCCGCCGCGGAACCCGCAACCGCAGGTCGAACGCCCCCAGCGTGACCGGGCCAACGCCCAAGGCGGCAACAGCGATAGACCCAGCGTCCAACGCCAAGGCGACCGCACTCCCACCGCCGCCCCACTGAGCGGCTGGGTCTACATCCCGCCCCAAGGCGGCCAGAACGGCCCCATCCCTGCCAAGCCTGACTTCATCCCGGGCAACCCCGGCCAAGACCCCGTCGCCCCTGGTCGCACTATCCAGCCCCCTTTCGGCAAGGGGCAAGGGGCTCCCATCGAGCCGGGTCGAGTCGCCAATGCTCAGCCTCAGAATCAGGTCCAGCGTCGCACCAACGCCTTAACGCCTGACGAACAGCACAAGCTCCAAGCGACCATGGAAAAGCTGAAGGACAATGCCGACCTTAAGGAAGCCCGCGAAGTGGCCCTCAAGGCCCGCAAGTCTGCCGAGGAAGCCACGCGCAAGGAACATGAGTTGACCCAAGACGCCGCCCTTAAGCTCGATCCTTCGCTCGCACCACTTTTCGAGAAAATGCACAAAGCGGTCGCAGTCCAGAATCAGCCGCAGGTCCGCCGTGGTGAACAGACCCCGGCCCGTCGTGAAGAGCCTGCCCGCTAAGCCTAGACTGGTTCGATGAAGACCTCCCTACTGGGCCTCCTCATGGCGAGCACGCTGCTCGCCCAGGCTCCGGCGGGGGATGCCTTGTTTCGACGCTATGACCGCAACGGCGACGGCACGGTCACGCCCGCGGAATTACCGATACCGAAGATCTTCGAGAAATTCGACGTTAATCAAGATGGTGGCATCACCCTCGAAGAATACCGCAAGGTGTCCGGCCAGGGCGCCGCGGTGCCGGCCGATGAGCTCGCCGCGCTCAAAGCACCCGGACCACTCATTCAGAAACCCGGCGACCTTGGAGTTGGCCGCCTCATCCCCGACGCAACGTTCACCGACCTCCAAGGGCAAAGCCACCGGCTCTCGTCCTACAAAGCGTCTAAGGGAGTCGTCCTGGCCATGACCAGCAGCACGTGTCCGGTCAGTAAGCGTTACCTACCCAGCCTCGTCGCGCTCGCCCCGACCCTGCAGGCCCAAGGGCTCACGCTGATTCTAGTCAATCCTTACGCCAGCGAGACGACCGATGCCATCCGCGCGCAATTGAAGTCCGCAGATTACCGCGGGCTCTACGTGCACGACAAAGACCTCACCCTTTCCCGCACCCTGGGCGCCCGCACGACCACGGAAGTATTCCTACTCGATGCCACGCGCACCCTACTCTACTGCGGCGCCCTCGACGACCAATACGGCACGAACTACAACCGCGAAACCCCGCGCCGCACCTACCTCAAGGATGCGATCGTCGACTTCCTCGCCGGACGCGCCGTAACTACCGCCGCCACCTCCGCCCCGGGCTGCGAGCTCGACCTCGGACCGAAACCAACGGCCGCTCCGACCAAGGTCACCTACTACGGGGACGTCGCCCGTATCCTCCAACAGAACTGCGTGTCCTGCCACCACGGCGGTGGCATCGCACCCTTTGCGCTAGATAGCCTCATCGGGGTCAAAGACCGCACAAAGGTCATCCGCCGCGTGGTCTCGCAGGGCCTCATGCCACCCTGGTTCGCTGCCCCCGAAGCACCCGGCAAGCCCAACCCCTGGGCTAACGACTGCTCACTCAGCGAACGCGACAAGACCGACCTGCTCGCCTGGATCGACTCTTCCGACCGGCCGTTGGGCAATCCCGCCGACGCCCCGCGTCGCCTGACCTACCCGTCGGAATGGTCCATCGGTCAGCCAGACCTCATCATCCCCCTAAGCAAGGCCTATGACATCAAGGCTACCGGCTACCTGCCTTACCAGCGCGATGTGGTGCAGACCACACTAACGGAAGACAAGTGGGTCGCAGCCTTCGAAATTCTTCCGTCCGCCCGCGAGGTCGTCCACCACGTGATTGTGACGGTGCACGAGAAGAACGAAAAGGTCGCCGACCACGAGAGCTACTGGGCCGCCTACGTCCCGGGCAACGGCTCCTATGTTTTCCCAGAGGGGTTTGCGCGCAAGCTGCCCGCCGGCGCTAAAGTGAACTTTCAAATCCACTACACGCCCAACGGCACCGCCACCAAGGAACGACTTCGCCTCGGGCTGGTCTACGCCAAGTCTCCGCCAAAGTACGAAATACGCACTGTCGCCGTACCGAATGTCTTCCTGAAGATTCCGCCGGGCGCCGCCAACCACGTGGAGACCATCACCCGCCCCGTGCCCGTCGACCTCGCGGTCACGAGCCTTCTGGCCCACATGCACGTCCGCGGCAAGGCGTTCAAGTTCGAGCTAACGACACCCGATGGCAAAACTGAGACATTACTCGACCTGCCAAACTACGATTTTAACTGGCAGCTTCGCTACGACTTCAAGCAGCCACGGATCCTACCCCGCGGGAGCACGGTCCGTATTACCGCGGTCTTCGATAATAGCGCCGATAATAAGTCCAACCCTGACCCCACCAAGCTGGTGCGCTGGGGCCCGCAGACTTACGACGAGATGATGATCGGCTACTTCGAATACTTCGTGCCAATCAACCGCTAGGCTAGCGCGACGGCGGAGCGCTATCGGCAGGTGAAGCACGACCTATGCCCCAGTAGCGCTCTATCATGTCGTACCCAACTGGGTCGTAGGCCTTAAGCTCGGACCGATTCGCGGGCGGGTAGTTGCAGCCGACAAAGTACATGGCCGAGAGTTCCGCGAAGTATTCCAATTGGTTCTGCGCGGCGTAGCGGAGGGTCTTGATGTTCTTCGCATCGGCAGCGACGTCGCTCTTATACAGGCCCGCCTTCATGGCGGCAGCCCAGGCATCGTAGATACCCGGCTCCTTCTCTTTCCAGTGCAAGAAGTGCCACGCATGGGCAAGCTCGTGCACGAGGCCTTTCACCGACCACAGCGGATCAAGGTAATTATAATTATAGGCACTGAAGATGAGAACGCTGTTCGACATCCGCTCATCGAGGTTGGGCGAATACTTCGGCGCACCCGGTCGAAAATACTGGAAGCTCGAGCTGCGCCCGCCCCCGGTGGCCTTGGGGCCGTAGAGCAGGAAAATCTTCACCCCTTGGAGCGACTTGACCGCCGGAGATGGCAAAGCCTGGGCGACTTCGCCGAGCTTGGCTTCGAGTTTAGCGATCGCCTGCTGGGCGGTGGCGGGGTCTTCATCAATCAGCTGCTTCTCCACAAAGACGTTCCACCCAGCCAACACGCGCTCGCTGTATTTGCGCGGGGGATGGTTGAGGTCGAACGCCGGTAACTCGATGGCCTTGGGCGTGACGCGGGCCTGAACAGGGGCCTCGTCGGCCGCCGATAAGGCGACCGAAGTGACCACCAAGGCTAACAGCATACACTTCAGGGTCATCGGATAGGCACGGACCGGAAGGTCAACGCGGGGAGTCCGTTCGCACCCATCACCAAGCGGTCCTGGCTCCAGCTCTTGCTGTCAAGGTAGCTCAGCACGCTCCCACTATTCGGCAGACTACCGCTTAAACGCAGAGTCAGTGTAGACCCCTGCACGGAACCACCGACGACTTTAACCGCAAGAGGTTGGGCCGCGAACTCCGGGCTGACCTCAAACGAAAACTCTGCGGCTAAATCGTCACGCCACACGACGGGCTGGTCAAAGGTCAGGACGACCGTGTCCTGTTTGTCGCCGACGCGTTGCACCGAAAGAATATTCGGGGCGGAGACGGTCTGGACGTGCTTCACGCCATAATGGTCGCGTTCGATGAGCGGCGTCATGAGCTTGGCAAACTCGGCGTAGCCCCCCGCCGGGAAGTGGCAACCGCCCGGTGGACGGATGCCCAGCGTGGGCATGACGTCGAGGTAAGTGTAGGCGCTCTTCAGCTTACGTTGTTCTTCGCGGAGGTAATTATCCGAACCATTAACACCCATGGAGCAGGACTTCGGCCAAATCTGGAAGAGGTGCAGGCGCTGCGCGTTCGGGTAATCTTGGCGCCACGAACCGGCCATCTGGTCGAAATACTTCCGGTAGTGCACGAAACCATAAGTACCATCGGGGCCATCGGCACCTTGGTCGTTCTCTCCTTGATGCCAAAGAATGCCGCGGATGCCGTGGTCGAGTCCGGCAGCGCGCACACGCCAAAGTAACCGTCCGTAGATGGTGGCCGCGTTCGTCGGGTCGGCGCCGTCTCGTTGATGCGTATCGATGCGGGTGCCGCCGACGGCCCCGTTGATTAGGCAGATAGGGACCTGCTGCGATTCAACGAGTCGACGTCCGAGTTCCATCCCCCAGAAACCGATTTCCAAACGGCCACCACGCGCCCGGGCTTCCGCTGGACCCCATACTTTCTGACGAGAACCATTGGGGCTGCCATCGGTTGCACCGAAGGTCCGCACCCACGGGTTGGGCTGAAGGGGATTTTCCTTTCCGAAGTCATTGGCGACGGCATTAGACTGTCCTTGAATGATGAAGGCATCCCCGCAAACGAGGTCGGTGGCCGCGTGCACGGGCTTACCGTCGGCGAGGAGTTCCACACGGTAGCGGATGAGGCCAGCCTTGAGCGTCTGCACGAAGCGGTAGCCCTTCCCTTCCTGCGGTGCCTGCGTGACTTCAGCGACAAGCTTATCGTCTGCGTACAGTTTAAGCGTCAGCTTCTGCGCCGGCACAGCCAAGGTACCCTTGCAATAGAGCTTACCCAGGCCATCGCCCTCGCGGGCATAGAATTGACCATCCATCGGTAACTCCTCGGCCGGCTCCGGACGAGCGACCCAAGAATCCAACG
>Ga0209353_10000723_pt1 | contig 19509 bp, 18 predicted proteins | sample LauGreSpBDMM15SD_2_FD_187561 | JGI IMG/M metagenome (GOLD analysis project Ga0209353, IMG submission 187561) | Freshwater lake microbial communities from Lake Michigan, USA - Sp13.BD.MM15.SD (SPAdes) (version 2) | ecosystem: Environmental > Aquatic > Freshwater > Lake | place: Lake Michigan...
TGAAAGACGAAAGAATATCTATCTAATCAGTCACAAAGATGAATTGATCGGGCGGGTCAGCAATGTACTCAAAGTTATTAAAGAAAATGGCTTTACCAGCTATGCTAACGACTTGGAGATTACTGAGTGAGTATGCTCCCCAAGGACGAAGAGATACATGCAGAATTGCTCACAGCATTTAGGCAGTACTTTGAAGCTAATCAACGTTGGTTGAATGAGGGGACCAAAAGAGCCGGTATGGACACCAGACACTGGCTACTTGAAATTAAAAAACTATGTGATCAGCGTCGAGCAGTGATCATGGACTGGCGTAGGCTTAGAAATATAGAAATGGCAGAAGAAAAGGCACGTAGGCGTATTCAAAAACAACACAAGGCAGGCTCCAAAGACACTAACTAGTTGATGTCATGGTATTATCAAAACACAATAGTCGAAACTATATCTGAAGAGTATATTGGATTCGTCTACTGCATCACTAATAACATCACTGGTCGCAAATATATAGGCAAGAAACTAGCAAAGTTTAGTAAAACCACATATAAAACAGTAAAACTTAAAAACGGCAACAAGAAGAAAAAGAGGATTCGATCTAAAATTGATTCTGACTGGCCGGAATACTATGGCTCAAACGACCAATTAAACAAAGACGTACAAGATCTAGGCGCAGATAATTTCACAAGAGAAATATTATACTACTGTACCAGCAAGGCTGAATGCTCATACATAGAGGCTCGTGAACAATTCGCACGACGAGTACTGGAAAGTGACGACTACTACAACGGTCACATACAGGTTCGTGTACACGGTTCACACATCAAAGGCCGACAACTAAACGGTTAACGCTCAGCGCAGGCCAATTTCGTGCGCCCAAATCCTCGGTGATGTCTCGGGGTAAGGAAATCTCTCGCCGTTAAGAGTACTCAGCAACTATCCTTTACAGGACGTGATCAGATATGCCTATACACAACTGGTTTTGCTGTTTAAAAAGAATTTAAAAGGCTAAAAGAAGGGAGAAATACCCTACGTGTGCCCGTATGTTAGCGTATATTTGCACACCGCCGTCAAAAGACAGCACGATTAGGTACAGGATGACCGCCTAAGCTAGTAGCAATACTTGTAGTGTTAACGCTAAGTGACATGTTCAACTCAGATAATGTCCAAACTTTAGCCCGCAAGGGCTAAGTGTGACTGAACAATCTAGATAATATTTAAACTGCTTCGCAGTTAATATAAATGAAATGTGTTTGAGCGCAAGCGATAAACACAGAAGAACGTAGTTCTTCTTTAATAAATACTCTATATATTGGAACAGGTATGAAAGTATTTGATATTATTAATGAAGCACCCTCTAGTGAAGCTGTAGGGTTTCTTAACAAAATTCTTAGAGGTGTAGCATGGTCTCTAGGTAACAGTGCTAAGAATCAGGCTGCTAGACAGTTAGCGGAAGCATGGTCTGCTAAGATGTTAGAAGCAGGTAACATTAGAGTATCCATGCCTATCAACGTGATTAGAGATCCTGTTTTAGCTGCCGATCGTGAAGTTATGAATGCTGCCTATAAAGAAGCAGTCAAGGCTTTTAGACAAGCTGAGCGAGCAGGACTTATACGAGATATCAAAGCAGGTGCTGCCGCTGTTAAAGAAGCTGTAAAAGATAAAGCTAAAAAATTCTTTTCAGCATTAGACGTTATAGCAAAGTGGGGATCAATCTCTGTTGTTGCATGGAGTTTAGATGATATATGGGACGATTACGTAGCAACAGAACAGAATATACGAAAAAACCTTGTTAAAACTTTAGAAGACAGTACTGTCAGCGACGCTGATAAAGAAAAGGCTTTGGCAGATGCCAATCAAGCTATCGGATCTGCTAGAATGATTTATTCTTCAAAAGTTATTGCGGCTATTGCGTTGGGGGGAACTGTCAAACTCGTAGGTGGCGCTACTGGACTTGTTGCCAAGCAAGTTGATAAATTTAAAAACTGGCTTGGGCGTCTCGCAGGACTAAAAGGAAATGCTGCCGCTCAACGATTGGTGCAGATGTTGAGTAGAGTTGGTGATGTTGCGTTAGCGGCTATCATTTATGAAATGTCTAGAAATCAAAGATTTCATAAACTATTAGATGATCTAGTATGGAACAGTTCAATATTACAAACTATTAATGTGAATGTTATTCAACCAGATGCTCCGTTTGATTCTTGGGAAGAAGTTGAAGCATTAATTAACACATACAGAGGTCTTGAAACTGCTGTGACTAGTGGTTCCTTAGTAACTGGTTCAGATAAACGTAGTGCTCCACAAGCCCAACCTAGTACGTCAGCTCAAAGCACTGCGCCTGCAGCCGACGCAGTGGGATCTAGCGGAGTTGATTGGTCTAAAGTCAAGAGGTAATAAAAACAATGTCTACTAAAAAAACTTTTAAAATTACTTGGACTGATGGAACTACTAGTACATTTGATGATATACCTGCAGATCTTGATCAAGCAACTATTAAACAAGAATTAGAAAAGAAACATAATAAAAAGATTCATAAGATTCAAGATTTAACAAAACCAACAACTGCTCCGGCACAATCAGGTGCAGGATCTACACCAGGAAGCCAAACTGACCGTAATGCTACTAGTCAACCAAAGCCTGATCCAAATGCCCCATCAGAATTAGCTACTCTGCCATCAGGACAGCGTGATGATACTAAAGACTACCGTGCTAATTTTCCTGACAAGTTTACTCCAAAAAACATGCGCCGAAACAAATGGGGCGAATTGATCTACGAATGATCAAATAAATGCTATCCTAGTTTCTTGGGTGGTGTTGATATTTTCTTTGATAATTGCATATAGCATTTCACGATCTTCGTAGCTGTAGACATGCAGAAGATCTTCCATGGTTACACCACCGCGCATGTACCAGCTGGTCCTAAACAATGTTTGTTTAAATTGTTTTACTTCGTTTTCTAGCCCAATCAAATATTCAGAAATTTTATCATCTGATAACTCGATCAGGCGCTGCCGAAAAAAGTTGATTGGTCCATTTCAACTCTAATTGTATTTTCAGCTTGACAGTTTTCACATTGCACAGGAATGTTAGGAGTCCGCCATGCATTGTTGTTGCTTTCAATTACTTGTTTAATAGCATCGAATGTATCTTTTTCAGAATTTTTTAACCATTCATCAATAAAATCTCGCTGTGTAACTACTTGTCCATCGGCTTGTATACTCTCTATTCCTAGTGCAAATACTTCATTTCTAACTGTTGCTAGCTGATTGTACAGATCTTCTAAAACCTTTTGACGTTCTTGGTCATCTTCAATACTTGATACCTGTTGCAGTGTTTTTTGCATAGCATAGTTTTTTAACGCAAACTCTGCTACTTGTTTAAACGATAATGGTTGAAGTTTAACTGTTAACTGTTGCAATACCACTGTTGTATTAAATGTAGCACTAGAAAAATGATCAATAATTTTAGTTAAGTCAACATCATAATGATTTTCGTGCTCGCACATTGGGCAGTTATGAGTAACAGCCATATGTGTTCCCCATGTGGCAATTCTAATAGCCGCTAAGATAATGTCAGTATCAATATTTGAAATCTGACTAGCGTCCTTAATTGCAGGACAACAACTTTCAATTACTCGAGCAGTGGCTTCACCTGTCATCATAGCATCCGGAGTCTTCATAATAATTTCGTCCATTCCGGTCATGCCGTACACTGGCAAGTTATTAATATCTCCTTGAATCGATCCGGGTACATTGTATACACCCTTGCTCGGTAGGCTAATAAAGATTTTAGGTTGTCTAAAAAACTTTTGTAATGGATTTTGGGGCATTGTTATCTCCAGATAAATATAAGTTAGTGTATTTATATACGCACTTTTCTTGGATTTTTTTTATGTCAATAACCAAAGCTGAAATGCAGGATGTCCTGCGAGATTTTGCCAAAGAGCTAAGACCCGCTGGAAATTTTGGTGGAGGGCCACCAGGTGGCGGAGGTGGCGGTGCCGCACAAGGCGCGGTATCGGGTATTGCTACTACCGGAGTTAACTTTTTAGGAACAGCGGCAAAAGAAGCCGCAGGATTTGTTAAAGACTTGGCTACAAATAGTGCAAACGCTTCAACGGCTATTGGTGCTGTAGGTAACGTCTTCTCATCAGTTTTTCCAAAACTTGGCGGCGAAATTACAGCTATTGCCCAACAGATAAATCGGTCTAATGAAAATTTAAAACTATCAGGAAATGCAGGTGTTGACTTTGCTGGCGATTTAGGAAGAGCTAACAAAGCACTAGTTGATAGTGGAGTTGACCAAGAAAAGTTTAACAGAATAATAAGAGAAAGTGGAACAGCTTATTCTGGGGTTGGCTTGACTATGAACGGCGCCGCACAAAACGTTCTAGGATTTTCCAGAGATTTACAAACAGTACCGTTTATCGAGCAAATGAAACGTGCCGGTACTACTCAGCAAGAAGTTGCCGATCTTGCCATGGTTGCCTTAAAAGACCGTCGAGGCATAGATCTTAACGATAAAAAAGCCAGAGAGGAAATGCTAGAGAACACTGTTAGGTTGTCTGGCGAGATGAACGAAGTTGCTAGATTAACTGGTGTTAGCCGTGACGAGCAAATGAAGAAGCTGGCCAAGGACAAAGAAAATGTAATGGTCCAAGCTGAACTAATGGGCATGGATAAAGATGCAACTAATCGTTACGAGTTTTTAAAGCTCAAATTAGGACCTTTAGGTGAAACTGTTAGTAAATTAACTGACGAACTATTTACAGGCGGTATACGCACCCAAGAAGGTGCTAATAGAATGGCAGCTCTTGGTCCAGCAGGTCGCCAACTTGAAGAAGCTGTTCTATTGCAGAAAAGTGCAGTAACCGCAGAACAAAAAACTCGAGCTGAAGCCGCAATGAATGACGCCAAAGCCGCAGTAGCTAGATATCAGCAAAGTGAAGCTTTCCTTGCACAAGTAAAAACTGATAGAAGTGCTACAGGAGATGCCGCTCGTGAAATGATGGCACAGAACGCTGAGTTAAAAGGTCGTGCTACAGCAGCCGCAACAGCAGGCGGAGTTGGAAAGGCACCAGGTGAAAAACCGCCTAGTGACGCAGAACTCCAAGCTTCAAGAGAAGCTGCCGCAAAACAACAAACGTTACGAGTAACACCTGGCGGGCAACCGATCGAAGGCGCAGGAATTAGTACTGCATTAAATCAAGTAAATGAACGAATATTTCAAGAAGCAAAAAAGACTGCCGATCTTTTAATGGATCTCAATAACAAAGCAGGTAGACAACTAACAGAATCGGTCAAACTTAATCAGGTATTAGATCCTAAAGTAACACTGCCAGATGGCCGACGAGTAGACCGAACAAGTCCAGAAGCACCTAAAGATGCAACAATAGTAGGTGGCATAGCAGATGGCGCCGGAACCTTAGCACGAGAATTAAGAAATTTAGCTAATGGAGCAACTACTGGCGAAGCTGCCGGCGGTGCTAGTCGACCTTCTACAAGCCAAATACCCGACCGACAAAGGCGGGCTGACGGCGGCCCGGTTGTCCCAGGAGAACCATATTGGGTAGGTGAAGAAGGTCCTGAACTAGTAACATTTGAACAGGCGGGCGAAGTAATCCCAACAGACAAAGTAGCTGACATAGGAAAAGATGCTAAAAAGCAAAATCCATTTGCCGATATGAACAACATGTTTTCAGGGATGCAAGAAAGATTACAAAGTCAGATGCCAGATTTCAGTGCAATGTTTAGTAGTATGACTGTAGATATGCCAAATTTTACAGATATATTTGCAGAAAAGTTTCCTGAAATGTCAGAGATGGAATCATTAATACCAGATATGTCTAGTCTATTCACAGCCGGTTTACCTAAAACTGAAGACATAGAGCAGGCAATGCCTGATTTTGATGTGCTGACTAGTGAGCTAGCATCTATAAGTCCAATGTCTGCATTTGAAAACATCAATCCTCCCACTAATGACAATGCCGCAGAGAACTCAAAGTTTGATATTAATTATGATGCTTTTGGTGCAGAAATAGCCAAATCAGTAGCATCACCAGCGGCCCTGTCAGCAGAAGAAAAACAAAGTATGATGACTAGAGCGCAACCTGAAGAGGCCTCAGGTGCTACTCTAAATGATCTTAAAGACCAATTAGTTCAGTTAAATACTAACATACTTGAACTCATAGCGCATTCTGCCACATCTGCTGAAAATACAGGTATGGCAGTGAGAGCAACTAGAGATCTAAACGGAAACTTATTCTCATAATATGTCTTGGAAAAAATACTTTACACCAGTTCCAGTTGGAGGAGGAAACTCTAACTTCTCACCCGTTGGGAGTTCTGGTAATCCAGGACCAGCTCGCGCCAACTACGCCAGTTATTTGCCAGATGTCTACACAGGTAGTCCAAATAGATTAGAAAGATATCAGCAATACGAAACAATGGATAGTGATCCAGAAATTAATGCGGCACTGGACATTCTTGCTGAATTCTGCACACAAAAGATCAAAGATGGACAAAGTGCATTTAATATAAGTTGGAAGCATAAAGCAACTAACAGTGAAGTTCGTATACTAAGCGAGTATCTACAGCACTGGAGTAAATTACAAAACTTTGAAACTAGAATTTTTCGTATTGTACGAAACGTGTTTAAGTTTGGTGATACTTTTTTCATTCGCGACCCAGAAAATCAAAAATGGGTTTATGTAGATCCGGGCAAAGTTATTAAGATTATTGTCAATGAAAGTGACGGCAAAAAGCCAGAACAATACATTATTAAAGATGTAAATCCAAACTTTCAAGACCTAATAGTTACACAAATTACTACCAGTATTAAAAGTGGAAATCCCGGTGGCGGGCAAGGCGGCAGCAATTATGTATCAGGCGGAGCAGCCAATAGAGGCGCTGTAGGTGCATACCCACAAGCCAACTCTACTCGCTTTGGAATGGATCAAGGTGAGTATGCAATTGACTCAAAACACGTCATACATATTAGTTTAAGTGAAGGCCTAGACAATAACTTTCCCTTTGGAAATAGTTTATTAGAAAACGTTTTTAAAGTCTACAAGCAAAAAGAACTGCTTGAAGATGCTATCTTAATCTATCGTATACAACGTGCTCCTGAACGCAGAGTATTCCATATTGACGTAGGTAATATGCCAAGTCACATGGCCATGGCCTTTGTAGAGCGTGTTAAGAATGAAATCCATCAAAGACGTATTCCTAGCCAAACAGGCGGCGGTGCAAATGTTATTGATTCAGCTTACAATCCATTAAGTATCAACGAAGATTACTTCTTTCCGCAGACAGCAGAAGGTCGTGGCAGCAAAGTTGAAACACTTCCGGGTGGTACAAATCTAGGTGAAATTGACGATTTAAAGTACTTTACTAACAAGTTATTCCGTGGCTTACGTATACCAAGTAGCTACTTACCAACAGGTGCAGATGACTCGCAAGCGTCATTTAATGACGGGCGTGTGGGTACTGCATACATTCAAGAACTGCGTTTTAACAAGTATTGCGAACGTTTACAAAGTTTAATTCAAGGAATTTTTGATCAAGAATTTAAACTTTACATGTACTCTAGAGGCGTAAACATTGACAGTAATCTGTTTGAATTACGCTTTAATCCGCCATTAAACTTCGCAAGTAGTCGCCAAGCAGCCGTTGATTCTGAACGTATTAACACGTTTAACACAGTACAAGCACTGCCTTTTATCAGTAAACGATTTGCGCTTAAGAGATACTTAGGATTAACCGACGAAGAGATTGCAGAAAATGAACGTATGTGGGGCGAAGAACAAGGCAAAGGCCAACCAACACATACTGACGCTGCCGGCGAATTACGTTCAGCAGGACTAAGTGCCGCAGGCATTGAAGGTGATCTAAGTGGCATGGAAGACCTTACAGGTCCAGATGATATGGCACCAGAAGAACCAGGTGCAATGTCTGCAACACCAACACCTCCAGCTGGTCCAGCTACACCGCCCGCAGGCTAAATATTAATATGATACTGCGAGAACTCTTTTACATTGATCCCGACACGCGAAAAGTTTCTAACGATCTTCGTTATGATGCTAGTCGCGATTCTGATCAGCTGGTTAGATCAGATACTCGCAAAACTAGACTTACTTTAAAAATGATTAATCAATTACGTAAATCTAGTGAAGCACATTTTTTAGAACAGGAGAGTGAATTAGAATTTATAAATTCTATGTATGCTACTCCAGTAGCCCCTCCTGCAGCCTAAAAAATTTAAAAAACACCTATTTTTTAGGTATATCTACGCTGTTTTTTAACATTAGCGTAAATATACTACAGCCTTGTAACTAATAAACACAGGAGAATCACATGACTGATCGTAAAAAATTCGAGCAGATGCTCGAGCTTCTAATCAATGAAGAAACCGAAAAAGCAAAAGAACTATTCCACGACATCGTCGTAGAAAAGTCACGCGAAATTTATGAAAGCCTTTTAGAGTCAGACTTCGATCAAGAAGAGACAACTGAAGGAATGGAAGAAGAAGAACCTACTGATGAAAGTATGGAAGAACTTCCAACTGAAGCCGCTGATGATGAAGAAGACAGCGAAGAGCCAGAAATGGGCGGAGACGACATGGGCGGAGACGACATGGGCGGAGACGACATGGGCGATGATATGAGTGACGACGAGCAGACAGATCGTATTTTAGATCTAGAAGATGCTCTAGAAGAACTCAAAGCAGAATTTGAAGAACTGATGGCCGGTGGCGACATGGATGACATGGGCGACGAAGGCGATGAGTTTGGCGGAGACATTGGTGGTGATGCTACTGATGACTTCATGGGTGATATTGAAGCTGACCCTAAAGTAGACGAGTTTGCTTTTGAAGAAGCAGAAGACGAAGATGATGACGTAGAAGAATCAATGATTCGTGAATACGTTGAAAAAGTTGCTACAGCTAAAATGGGCGATAACGGCGCTAACGCTAAGTCTATTGTAGCAGGCAAGAACGATATGGGCGGCACAACTGCTAATATCGTAAAAGGTGCTGATGGCGGTAAAGGCGGTACACAAGGCGGTTTAGCAAATCCTTCTACTAAAGAAGACAATGCAGGCAACGTTAATGTGCCAGGTGCTAAGTCAGCAACAAAGCTAAAGTCAGTTCCAAAAGGTCACGGCGCAGAGAAGAAAGGCACCGGAGACAATGGAGCTAACTCAAAGAGCTTGATTGGATCAAGAAAGTAAGATGAGAAATCATCTCCGAGAAAACCTAAGCTTCACTGAAGCGAAGATTGTTGTCGAGTCTGACGACAAGGATGGAAAAAGCCTGTATATGAGTGGTATTTGTATACAGGGCGGTATCCGCAACGCTAACCAGCGTGTATATCCTGTGAATGAGATTGGCAAGGCTGTCAAAACCCTGAACGATCAGATTCAAAACGGTTACAGTGTTCTCGGAGAAGTAGATCATCCAGACGATCTAAAGATAAATTTGGACCGTGTAAGTCACATGATTGTTAATATGTGGATGGACGGGCCAAACGGTTATGGCAAATTGAAAATTTTGCCTACACCAATGGGACAACTAATTCGCACCATGTTAGAAAGTGGTGTGAAATTAGGAGTAAGTTCACGCGGATCCGGAAACGTCAAAGATGACGGATCCGGTGAAGTGTCAGATTTTGAGATCATCACAGTAGATATGGTGGCTCAACCTAGTGCTCCTGGCGCATATCCTACACCAATCTATGAACACCTGATGAGCAGTCGTGGTGGTTATAGTGCCTTGCGTATAGCGCAAGAGGTGAAAGGCGATCCTAAAGCACAAAAATATCTCAAAGAGAGTTTATTATCAATAATAAACAAACTCCAATAAAAGGAGAATCACATGTTGGATGCACTAAAAAGTTTATTTGAAAACAATGTGATTTCGGAAGAGATCAAAGAGAGTATTCAAGCGGCGTGGGATTCACGAATCTCAGAAAGCCGTGACGAAATTACTCAGCAGTTACGAGAAGAGTTTGCACAAAAGTATGATCATGACAAAAATGTTATGGTTGACGCTATTGACAGAATGCTTTCTGAACAACTAGCGACAGAAATTAACGAATTTTCAGAAGATCGTAAGCAATTAGCAGAGATGAAAATCAAATATGCTAAGAAAATGCAAGCAGATACAGGTGTTATGAAGGAATTTGTAACACGCCAACTGGCATCTGAAGTTGCAGAGCTTCACGAAGATCAGAAGTTAATGGTTAATAAATTTGGCAAACTAGAACAATTCGTAATTGAAGCTTTGGCTCAAGAAATTACAGAATTTTACAAAGACAAACAAGACTTGGCAGAAACGAAAGTTCGCTTAGTCAGAGAAGGTCGTGAACAAATCAAACAGGTAAAAGAAAAGTTTGTAAAACGTGCCGCAGAGATGGTCGAAAGTGTAGTAACTCAGAACTTAACTTCTGAAATTACTTCATTGAAAGAAGACATCGAAGCAGCTCGTCGCGCAGATTTTGGTCGCAAGTTATTTGAAGCTTTTGCTTCTGAATACAGCACCAGTTATCTAAATGAGAAGTCAGAAACTGCAAAATTGCTCAAAGTCATAGACAAAAAATCATCGCAAATTAACGAAGCACATACTGTTGTAGTTAAGGCGCAAAAAGTAATAGAAAGCAAACAAGCAGAAATTGCGGCTTTGAAAGAAGCCCAAGTACGCAAAGATATCATGAATGAGCTTCTTGCTCCTTTAAGTAAGGAACAAAAAGATATCATGGGTGAATTAATGGAAGGCGTGAAAACTGCAAAGCTCAATGAGAGCTTTGAAAAGTATCTACCGGCTGTCATAGACGGTAAAGCCCCGCAGAAAAAACAGGCACTAGTAGAGGCAAAAGAAGTAACAGGTAATAAAGAAATTACCAACAGCACTCGTAGCAGTGAGAATGACGGCAACATAGTAGACATACGCCGCCTCGCTGGACTTAAAATTTAAGGAGAATTTAAATGTCAGAACTACTATCAAGCCGTTGGGCAGAAACCAAAGAAGCCCTATTAGAAGGCTTACAAGGCACCAAGAGATCTGTGATGGCAAGTACGCTAGAGAACACTCGTAAGTATCTAGCAGAAACAGCATCCGCAGGCTCTACCTCTGCCGGCAACGTCGCAACATTGAACCGCGTGATTCTTCCAGTAATCCGTCGTGTTATGCCAACAGTTATCGCTAACGAGTTGGTTGGTGTACAACCAATGACTGGTCCAGTTGGTCAGATCCATACATTAAGAGTTCGCTACAGCGATACATTTAATGCTGGTAACTCTGGCGCCACAGCTGGTGAAGAAGCTCTAAGCCCATTCAAAATTGCAGAATCTTATTCTGGCGCAACAACAGGAAAAGCTGCCGCAACAGCCGCTCTTGAAGGTGCCGCTGGTAACAAGATGAGCATTCAAATCTTGAAACAAACAGTTGAAGCTAAGACACGTAAGTTATCAGCTCGCTGGACTTTCGAGGCTGCTCAAGACGCACAAGCCCAACAAGGCATTGACGTTGAAGCAGAAATCATGGCTGCTCTTGCACAAGAGATCACAGCTGAGATCGATCAAGAGATCATTGCATCTCTAACAACTTTAGCTGGTACACAGAACCAACAGGTTTTCAACCAAGCCGCAGTTAGTGGTACAGCAACATTCGTTGGTGATGAGCATGCCGCATTGGCCGTTCTAATCAACCGTGTTTCTAACACTATCGCTCAGCGCACACGTCGTGGTGCTGGTAACTGGGCAGTTGTTAGCCCAACAGCATTGACTGTTTTACAATCTGCTACAACTTCTGCGTTCGCAAGAACAACAGAAGGAACTTTTGAAGCACCTACAAACACCAAGTTTGTTGGTACACTAAACAACGCTATGAAGATTTATGTTAACACATACGCTTCTAACGATACAATTTTAGTTGGTTACAAAGGTTCTAGCGAGAGTGATGCGGCAGCATTCTATTGCCCATACATTCCATTGATGAGCAGTGGTGTTGTTCTTGACCCATCAACATTCGAACCAGTCGTATCATTCATGACACGTTATGGTTATGTTGAGTTGTCAAATACAGCTTCATCTCTAGGTAACGCGGCTGACTACTTAGGTACAGTAACACTATCTAACGTAGTATTCAGCTAATCAACTTACCTTAGGGTACGTTAATTACAAAGGGCTCTTCGGAGCCCTTTCTCTTGATCGCATAAATACTACGTCGATCTGCACAGTGCAGATATTATGCAGTACCCCACTGCGTAGACCTAGAACGTCAATTTAAGGAGAAACAAATGGGACGTCCATTAAACAAAAAATATTTCGCTAACACTAATCTTCAAGATTTTGGAACAGCAAACACAGGTGGCGAATCAGTAGCCAGCGTAACAGCTCCTGCAGGTACACTAGCAGATTTAGTAAACGGTACTTACACAATACCAGCAGGCAGCATTGGTGCGCCAGACATTACTGGCGGTGAAAAACCAGAACTGTCTGTTACAGTAACAGGCGCAACTGCCTACACAGTAACAGTAGTATCAGCAGGTTCTGGTTACACTAGTGCTCCAACAATTACATTTGCTGGTAGCGTAGCTGGTGGTACAGGTAGTGCTACTCCTGTGGCAACATTAACCAGTGGCGCAAGTGCTCGCCAAAACGGTATTAAAGCTGAGGCACAAATCGGAGCAGGTACTGAAGTACTTACAGGCGATGTTATTAAACAAGTAAGCACTACACGTTACAAAGTTCAAACATCGGACGGCACAGCAATTTGTCAACTAGTTACCACAGCCGACGGAACCTTAGGTGCTAACGAAATGTCAATTATGGCCACAGACGTAGCTGGCGGAACATATCTAGTTAGTAAATTAACTAGCCGTAAAGCAGTGTTAGTTCCAGTAGCAAATACACACGGCGGCACTTCATCTGCAGGAACTGCATTTGCCACAGGAACTGCCGCACCGTGGTCGTTTGATGCAGCCGCAGCCGGCAGTGTACAGATAGCCAATCAATAATTAAGGCAATACAGTAATGTCAAGAATAGTTAAAGTCAGCGAAAACAACTATAAGCTTCAAGTACAAACTGGAGGCGTTATAACTCTAGATACCGGTAATCAAACTGGTAGAGTAGTTGTCACAGGTGATTTGGCCGTTCTTGGCAATACTACAACAGTAGAAAGTGAAACCCTTAATGTTAAGGATAACATTATCTATTTGAATTCCGGTGAAACTGGCGCAGGTGTTACCCTACAGACATCAGGAATTCAAATAGATCGAGGTACTGCGTTAGATGCATTATTGATATTTGATGAAACTATAAATCATTATAATCCTACGCTGGGCACAACAACATTTGGTACATTTAGTTTTAAACTGACCAACGGACTAATGCGCGGCATTAAAACTAACAGTATCACAACAGGTGGCTCCAACCTTGGTTTGATTAATGCAGGTACTGGCGTTGTAACAGTAACAGGCACTACAAACTATCACGATCAAGTACAAAACGGATCTGATCCAGATGTGCTAGTAACTAGAGGGTGGGTAACTAGATACGTAGACTCGTCAGGTTATCCAAATGGTATAGCTATTGTTGATCGCTTATATCGATCTGATACAGGGGTTCAGGCATATGATACTAGTCTCGATGGCGGCACTAGCAATATTAAACTAAAATTTGATAACGTTGTAAAAGCAACATTTAATGCCACTACGTTTAACATGAATACCCAGTTAGATATAAACGGCAAAACATTAATTAGCAACAACACTATCAGTGCGCAAACAGCTGGCGACAATTTAAGACTGGTACCGGCGGCAGGCAAAAATATTGAGGTTGACAGTCCATTACAGTTAAATATCCAAGCAGATCCTACCGCAGGTGTAGGACATGTAAAAGTTTATTCAAAGAGTCCTGACACAGGTTATGGAACTCCTGGAAAAACAGGACTGTATTTTGTTAACACGTTAACACAGGACGAATTAATTGGAAAAAACAGATCTTTATTATGGAGCATGTTGTTTTAAGGACACGAAAATATGGCATTGACAAGTACATTAATTGATGATCAACCATCAAACACAGTAATTTACACCAGTAACGGTATAAACGCTATTACGGCTTTAATTATCTGTAACACAGCAACATATAACCCTGCTAGTCCACAAGACGGGCTAACATATCTAACACTATGGGCTAAGAAAAGCGGAATAGCAGTAGGCGCAGTTAATCAAATTGTTAATGCAATGCCTGTACCTGCAGGAGAAACAGTAAGTTTTGACACAGAAAAATTAGTATTAGATGACGGAGATCAGATAGTTGCATTCTGTCCTGTCCCTGCTAATCTTTCAGCAACAGTAAGCACACTGCCAGTATAATGAGATACCTAAGACAACAAGTATTGAACCGAAGAAGTCCTACAGACTTTAGTATTAAAGTTGACATGACTGACGGCATAGTTATGGACACTACTAACAACCTGTTAATGCCAAAAGGCCTTGTTGGACAACGTCCCGTTGCTCCAGTTAACGGCATGTTGAGGTATAACACCACTAGCGATCAAGTAGAAGTTCGTCAGAACAATGCGTGGCGTAGTCTACGTTTTAAAGAGTCAACAGGTATAACACAGCAAACGATTGGCCCAGGAGATGATCAAGAAAGACATTTTGGTCCTTTAAATCCTGCACCGCCGTCACTAGTTGAAAGCGGAAGCACATTTGCCGCACAAAATTTATTTGTTATTGTTGAAAACGTTATACAGATTCCTAATACAAACTTTGTATTAATTGAAAATCCTTGCCGTGCCCAAGGAACAATTTTAAGTTTTGACTCTGCTACAAAAACTATTATTAGCAGTAATACCAGTGTGATAAACTTTACCACACTAAGTTTTTACAGTGGGCAGACAATTGATATTACTGGCTCAACTGGCAACAGCGGCACATTTACAATTACCAATGTTACTGCGTCAACTATCACGGTAACTGAAACAGTTACTACTGAAACAGAAGGAGCAATAATTACTATTATAGCTCGTTCTAGTCTAACTAACGCCGCATACGCAACGGGTTGGTATGTAAAATTTAGCGAAAGTGTGCCGGCTGCAGGCACTGGCGGATCACCAGTCTACGTTACTATACTCCACGGATTTGACAGATAAGCTCTTTCTATAAATACTAGAAAGCGAGCGATATTATGTCTGTAGAATTAGGTAGAATTAGTGGTGCGCTGTTAAAAGATAATCTTTTAAGACATGGCGTTGACCTAGCATTTGAAAACGATCTTCTATATCTTGACGTTGCTAATCAACGAATTGGTATTAGAACAGACGCTCCCTCGCATCTATTAAGCATTGACAGTAGCTGGGCCACTACTAATTTAAAAGTTGATCTAGTAACCACACTGCCAAGTATCACTATCCAAGCAGATAGAATTATTGATACTGCTGGCGGAACAATAATAATTACGCCAGCTGGACCGAACCCAATTATACAAGCACTAGGGCTAGGAGTAGAGCACCTAAGAATACGTGCAGGACAAGAAATAGAAAATATTACACCTAACAGTAATATTGAAATTATTCCTTACGATCCATTACTTAGTACAACTACAATTGATACTACAACTGTAGAAATTTTTGGAAACTTACACGCTACAGGTGATATTACCGCAGACGGAAATATTACTTTTGGTAGCGATGCTGACGATACTGTTGACATTAATGCAGAAGTAGCCAGTAATATAGTTCCAGACGATAGCGGGCAATATGATCTAGGCAGTGGCGCAAAGCGTTGGAGCACAGTGCATACATTGTTGGCCAATGGCCAACTGATAAACACTGCTTCATTTACACCTAGTGGTATTGATATGTTGCTAAGACAAGGCAACACAATCTATGTATCTACTACAGGTAGTGACACACTTAGCTCAGGTACTATTACATATCAAGGTGTGTATAACAATGCTACTGAATATGCAGTAGATGACATTGTTTTATATTCAGGCGAATACTATCAAAGAGTAAACACTCCTGGAGTTGCAGGCATACTGCCAACAAATACTTATAACTGGATTGTTGCCAACGTTAGTCAAAATACAGGTACACACCTACACAGTCCGTTTAATACTATTACCAAAGCATTAAGTGTGGCTGTTGCAGGGGACGAAATTGTTATTTTTCCGGGCAACTATCAAGAAGTATTTCCTATGACAGTGCCTGCAGGAGTAGCAGTTAGAGGTGCAAGTCTACGAGCAGTGAATATTAGTCCAACTCCTGCAACTGATCATAATGATGCATTTTTATTAAACGGTGATACAACTGTTGAGCAAGTGACTGTAAAAGATTTTTATTACGATTCTGTAGCTGATACTGGATATGCTTTTAGATTTGCTCAGGGCATGACCACAGCATTTAGAAGTCCGTATATTCAAAATTGTACAGTATTGACAAAAGGGTCAGTGCAAACAGTAAATGATCCTACTGGATTCAATGCCGGTGATGCTGGCCGCGGAGCACTGGTCGACGGTGGCGTTGTTGCCGCTGCCAGTAAAGATGCTGCCATGCTGTTTCATGCAGTTACATTTATCTGCCACGGCGCAAACGGTCTTACAATTACCAACGGCTCAAGAGCTGAGTGGTTAAATTCTTTTACCTATTTTGCAGACAAGGGCATAGACCTAATTGGAGGCAATTCAGGGTTTGGCGACTTAGAAACTGCTACTGTAATTACAAGCGGAAGTCCAGGCGAAACTTGGGCCGCACCAAGAACACTAGCAGTTGTCGGCACACTAAACGGTAAAAATTATTACAATTATTATGATGAATTTATAGAGTGGACTGGTACTTTTTGGAAGTATTATAACACTACTATAGGTTCAGGATCATACTATCAATCAACAGACAACACAGAATATCCTTGGCAAGCTGACAACTGGACTGCTGTAGGAGTAGTACCTCCAGCGCCAACATTTAGCGCAGGCGGAGTAATAACTAGGACAGAACTACGCAGTATTAACTCTGCAAACGTCTACGGAAACTATGGTATTGTAGGCGACGGTGCCGACGTACTGGCCTACATCATTGGACATAACTTTGGCTACATTGGATCAGGCGCAGACGGCAATAATGACTACGGACTTGTAGTACAGGCCAACGAAATTGTAGCTGCCAATGGTGCAGAAATATACTTTGACAGCATGGATCACAAAGGTGATTTCCGTGTTGGTAACATTTTCTTTGTTGAGCAAAGTACTGGTAATATTAGTTTTGACGCACAGGCTATTAACTTTGGTCCAAACGGATCAGTAGTGTTTGAAGACTTTGACGGAATAACTTCTATTACTGCTAGAGAAGTACGTCAAGATAATATAGAAATAGCCGGAAACACAATCCGCAGTCTAGCTGGTAATATTAATTTTTCACCAGCTAACACACAATTTAATATTGCACCTGCAGATTTTAGAATTGATAACGGTGTTATCAGTATTACAGAAACAGATAGTGATTTTAATCTAGTAACCAACGGTACTGGAAGCATTGAGTTTGAACACATCAAACTCAAAGACACTACTTTTACTAATTCCTTTACTGGTACTCCTACACATTTGTCTAACAGTATCCTATTGTCACCAAACGGCACAGGCAATACTGTAATCAATACTGATAAATCGCTAGTAATACCCTACAGCAACGACAGCGTCTACGAATTAAGTATAACAGGCGAGATTAGACAAAATACTGTTACAAAGTTTTACGAAGGCTGGCAATCTAATGGACTAGTTAGTTTCTATCAAGTATTTGACGATGATAGAAATACCTACATAACGCCAGAGTTAACTCCTAATGCTAACGATGGCGTCTTAAGATTTGTAACTAATAACAAACTTAGAATGCAGGCGAGAACTAGCTATGCTAGACGCCGCACAGTGTTTAATGATAGCGATACAACTTTTGATAGTGGCGCTACTATGTTTACAGATCTAAGTGGCACAGGCCCTGTTTTAACAACTCCACAAATTACAATTGACAATAATGTAACTATACGCTCAAATAAAATTTACAGTACTGATTCAAGTGAAGAGTTATATATTAGTCCTAACGGTACAGGAACTGTTGAGTTTGCACAAACTACAACATTTGATGACGGGTTAACAATTTTTGATAGCAACACTACAAAGTTTCAAACAATCACCGCTCCAGTTGACGGTAGTAATATTCTTAACGTTAACGATGATCCTATACAGCTTACGTCAACAGGTATAGGTTACTGGAAAGTAGCCACCGGTGGTGCAGTTGCAGTTCCTTACGGTAACGATCTTGACAGACACGCTGCCCCAATTATTGGAATGATTCGTTACAACAACGATCCTAACAGAGGATACTTAGAACTATATGCAGGACCGGCGTACGGATGGATTAATTCTATTGGCACTAGTGGTATTATTGACTTAGAAGAAGTTAATGAAATTATGGGCTATTGGGACCTTATACTAGGTTAAAGAATCAAACGAACTAAATACTAGTGATTACAAAAAATGACCATTTTTTGTATGGTTCAACTGTGGTAAACCCGCAATGTAAGGTGGTTAACCGTGAAACACGGGGTCAAAAGGAGCGCATATGGCTGTTGGTCGAATTTCAGGGCCGCTCTTAAAAGCAAATCTGCTTCGTGATGGAGTTGATTTAGCCTTTGAGAACGACCTATTATACCTAGATGTAAATAACGGCCGTATTGGTATCAAGACAACTACTCCTACTGACCACTTAACCGTAAACGGCACTAGCCGTACAACAGACCTTATAGTAGATGATCAAGCTGATCTAGCAACATTTACTATTTCAGGCAACACAATTTCAAGTTCGTCAACTATTATTAATCTTGAGCCTACTGGTGCAAACCCTGTAGTATATCAAGGTAAGATTCAAGTTGATGACTTAACCATAACTGGCAATACCATTGAAAGTCTTGACGACATCACTATTCGTACTAACGGTACAGGTGTTGTTAATATTCACAGCAATGTTGAAGTAGATGGTAATGTCCACGCTACAGGAACTATCACAGCCGATGGTAATATTATCATTGGTAATGCTGATACAGATAGCGTTAGTTTTAATGCTGAAATTATCAGCGACATAGTTCCAGATGTGCATAACACATACATGTTAGGTAGCCCAACTAAAAAATGGGCTGACATCTATGTTGAAAATATTATTGCGCAGTCTATCACTACAGACGATATTACAGTAGACGGTATAAATTTAATTTTACCGCAGGGCAATATCCTATATGTTAGTAAAAACGGTAGTAACAGCAATAGTGGTACAAGAGAATCAGATCCGTTTTTAACAGTTAAGCATGCCTTAAGTCAGGCAACAACTGGCACAACTGTTTACATTTATCCAGGTGACTATGAAGAAATATTCCCCTTAACAGTACCAGTTGGAGTTAGTGTTAAGGGCGCAGGAATTCGCGCAACAAAAATTAAACCAACAGTTGCTACAAAAAACAACGATGC
>Ga0209353_10000725_pt1 | contig 19497 bp, 32 predicted proteins | sample LauGreSpBDMM15SD_2_FD_187561 | JGI IMG/M metagenome (GOLD analysis project Ga0209353, IMG submission 187561) | Freshwater lake microbial communities from Lake Michigan, USA - Sp13.BD.MM15.SD (SPAdes) (version 2) | ecosystem: Environmental > Aquatic > Freshwater > Lake | place: Lake Michigan...
ATTCAGACGCTGAAGCAAGTGTCATCATGGGTTGGAATTCAAAAGGCCAATTAGTTAATAATAAATATGCACAAGCGTTAGAGCGTGCTAAACAATTAGGTGGCAGAAAATACCATAATAAACAATCTGGACGTTCTCTTGAAATCGAAACAGAGAGCGTTTAAACATGATATATGCTGCCATCGCATTACTTGTCAGAATCATATTAAAAAGGGTGTCAATATGCTGAACGATATAAAAATTGTATTCTATGAAGATGATAAATTTAAACATCAAACGGGTGAGTTGAAGTTAGTAAACGCTGACTTTATTCAACTTGAATTGATTGTTAATTCGATAAGAAAATCGCAAAATGAGTCGGGTTATCCCTGCCATTTCAAAATCATTGCTCAAAGTCTAGACTATTAAAAGGGTGTTGAAAATGTCATATCTTAAAAAATCCTATTGTTTCAAAAACGCAAAAATGCGAGTTTTTGCAGGGCATATCAAAAAAGAAACTGCTACAAGGCTTGGCTTTGATGTAGTTAAGTTGTCAATAATCGACACAAGTGGCAGAGGCAGAGGGGAAACCCGTTATTTTTGTCAGCCATTTGAAAACATGAATAAATTCAATTAAGTTAGTCATCACTAACATTCAGCCGCCTTCGGGCGGTTTTTTATTGCCTACTTTTAAGCCCTTGCAAGCCCTTACCCTCTTGCACTATCCAACCGCATTAAAATAATGCCTAAAAAGTGCCTTAGAAGCCGTTTTAGCAGTATTTTTAACGTCATAGGTCATCGGCATATTCATCATCGACAAATAAACTCAAGCCGACATGGTTTAGATTGTGATCGGGTCTGAGTCCTACATTCCAGAAATGTGCAGCCCATCGAATCGAAACCCTAGCACCCTCAGACGCTGAACCATTACCTATGTGCCTGAGTGCTACTTTTTCCCGTTCGCTGAAATAAACCACTAAACCCGTGGAATTAGGCGGTTTTTTTGATTTCGATGCCATGTAGCTCGTGCCTTAGATACTCTGCGATTAGTAGGGCTTCTGCCTTGTTCCCGTCCTTCTTGAGTTTCAGTTTGGCTTCAGGCCAGTAATAACGTGCCATATCCAGACTTTCATTCTTGTCTGCTGATAGGTGGAAATGTGCCTTCCACTTACGGGGTGACACCAAATGCACGTTATATCTCGTCAACTCACAAACGGCACTGATAACCCCTACAGCCCTACCGAATGAGAAAGTACTACTCACTCCCTGATTCGGCATACTATGTACCTGCTCCATGCAGATTTCAGCACCTTCTTTAGGGTCAACAATGCTAAGAATTCGACTCTTAAACACAAGGGCTAAGATATGCTTATCTTTATGCTCAATATCGAATGCCTCTAGGTAATTACCCTGATGGTCTAATGCGCCTAATGCACCACTTACAGAGCCGGGATCAATCCCTATGTAAATCATTGATTTCCTTCATCTTTTTTGTCAATTCCTGACTGATCCCGTTGTAAATCCCCAAGTAGTGATTCTCCAGTTCCTTTGCTCTGCCCCACGCATAGGCTTTCCAGCCATTCGTTGATGCCATCGTTATCAAATGGTCTAGCGTGTCTTGGTAATGGGCTTGCAATGTCTCCGGTGACCCAAAGGGCTTGTGTGACTTTGACAATGGGGTGGAGTCTTGTTCCATCTTTTTGAGTGTCCAGAATTCGGTGAGCTTCGTCTGATGTCATGCGAAATCCAATATAAATTGACATAATCTTTTATCTTGTAAAGGTTTGTAATCTAAATTTAGTTCACATCCAAGATATTGTCGGTTTAAATGCTTTGCTACTTGCGCTGTTGTGCCACTGCCCATAAAAGGATCAAGTATCACGCCGCCAACTGGTGCGCCAGCCATGATGCAAGGTTCAATTAATTCCGTAGGAAAAACAGCAAAGTGTGCGCCCTCATAAGGTTTGGTCGGTATTGTCCAAACACTTCTTTTGTTTGCGCCTTTGATTTCATCGTATTCCACAATTACATTTTCAGGGTTGTGCGGAACTCCCCAATTTTCTCGACTTCTTGTTTTAGAGTCTCCAGAACGCCTTACACCAGCTTTGCCATTAGTTGTCTCTTTGACTTCTTCTCTAACAGATTCTCTGTCGTAATAATATCTTTGAGACTTACTCAACAGGAAGATGTATTCATGCGACTTAGTACAACGATCATTGACCGACTCAGGCATCGGGTTTGGCTTGTGCCAGATAATGTCTTGGCGTAAATACCAACCATCAGCCCTTAAAGCAAATGCCAGCATCCAAGGGATGCCGATAAGGTCTTTTGGTTTAAGAGATTTAATTATTTTTTTACCATGATGTATTTGGTTTTCTTCGTAGGCTTTGTTAGTTCCAACACCATCACCCCATGTTTTATTTCCAGCAGGAGAGGTGTTGTAGCTATCGCCAATGTTTAGCCACAGCGTCCCATCGTCCTCAAGCACATCCCACACGCAGCGAAACACCTCAACCATTGCGGCAATGTATTCTTCTGGCGTTTCTTCAAGGCCAATTTGCCCATCATGCCCATAGTCCCGCAAGCCGTAATAAGGTGGGCTGGTCACGCAAGTTTGTGCTTTGATGCCTTGTTCTTTCCAGCGGCGCATGGTTTCCCTGCAATCACCAAATTCAATTAAGTTCATGCTGTTTTTCCTAAAAGTGCTCTCATTCTGGCTAAAACCTCTGGGTTTGGCGGTGCTGACTTCATTCTGTCTGCATCAAGTTTGACAAGGGCAGGATCACGGAATGAGCTTGCGGGTACTGTCTGATGCACAATATCTGCCTTGTTGAACATCTGTTTGGCAATATTCTGGTTTCTTACCCAATTACGCCAAGTGGCTTGCCAATCCAGCTTAACACCTTGCGACCCTGCCTTTGCAACCCAATAATCCTTAAACGAGTCAAACACCTTTTGCGGGTTTAAGTCTGGTCGTTCTGTTTGGCAGAATTCTGTCCAAGTTTCTGGTAACTCAAAATCTGTTGAAAGGCGTGAGCCTTTGGTCGCCTTAACAATTGGTTCTTGGTTATTGGTTATTGGTTTATGGTTAATGGTTGCATCATGGGTGGATGATGTACCCATCATGGGTAGATGATGTGTCCTTAATGTAGAGATATATTCATTGTGAGTTCCCTCGCTAAACCTTTGAATATAAACATCTTTTTCTGCAAACTCTTTTATCTTTGGATTGTCTCGACAGAATGCGCCCCATGCTGAAACAGCCTGATGTTCACGAAATGTCTTGATTTGAGAGTCTGCCCTTGGGTTAACAAAGCCCTTTTCGGTGGATACAAAGAACTCATTGAGGACTGTTAAGACCTCTTGTTCATGCTCTCTCATGCCAATCTGCCTAGCAATATCTCTTTGAAGAATCGGATATTCGTGCAAATAATAATGGTCAAGCAGCCGCCTGAAAGCTAAGTCTTCTATAAGACTCAAATGATGTGTATGTGACTTGTAGTCACCAATGTGGAATTGGTAAAAGTGCATTTTTCAGACCCAAACTAGACCCTGAAAGGAAACGTCGGCAGGAGGGGTCTGTTCTCTTTTCAACAAGGGGATCAATCCTTGTTTAGCCGGGTTTCGCATAACTGTATCACTTCTTTTTAAACTCTGCTTCTCTTTTCTTGCGCTGCTCAATGGAATCGGCAAGCAGTTTCCTCAACCACATTCCCCCTCCCATATTGTGAAATTCCTCTCTCAGGGACTTAGTTACCCTGACTGCAATCTGCATATTGCTGCCTGTTAGTTCGGATGGCGGTCTTGGCATTTTGTCTTCTGTTGGTTTAAAGATTGAATTGTTGTTTGTGTCAGACAGTTTGACAATAAGGGAATATCCTAGTGTCAGACAGAATATATTATGTCATACACTACACATCTCAACAACTTGAAAGGTGTCCCATGACCAAGCGTTACCAACCCTTGTTCGCAGATGAAAGCCGTGAAAAATGCCCGTATATCGGTTGTGGCTCTCCGCTATTTGAAGACGAGCGCACTTACCACTGTAGAGGCTGCAATACGTTCTTTTACCCTGATGAAAAGACTTTAGAAGAAAGCTATGGCGATGAGTAATTTCAACAGACCAACACCAGAGGACGAGGCGTTCGATCATATTGAGCAGATGAACAGGGTGAAGAAAGCGTTTGACGAAGAAATGCAAAGGCGAGCCAAGACCCAACAACAGTTCTATGACCAGCTACGCAATGGAGTGATTGATGAAGTCACTGTCGAGATACAGAAAATGCAGGGGTTTGGCAAAGATACGCTAGACAGTTTTGCAGTTTTTGTAAGGGGAATGAAGAAATGACACAAGATGAAATCATTGAGATGGCAAGATTTGCTGGCATAAGAATTGACAGCTTTGGATTTCAAGGCGGTTTTATAGAAGAATTTGAAGCCTTTGCCAAACTGGTAGCCGCCAAAGCCTTAGTACAGCGCACATGGGTAGGGCTGACGGATGAAGAATTTGACGAATTAGACAAAGAAGATTTAAGTTTGAGGGAATTTGTACAAGCCATTGACGACAAACTCAAGGACAAGAACGGCTGATACTAGGGAAATTCCCTATATCAATCATGATAGCGTCTGACAAAATACACACATTGATAGGTTTAAAACAGGAGTAAATATGATTGATTTGAAGCGAGATACTTGGATGGCACTGCAAGATATGAGTTCAGAAGATGTTGCAGATGCGATATGCGATAGTCAAGCAATAGTGGAAGCAATACAGTCTAATGCTTGGTCTGATGTTACTGACATGGTGCGAGCCAGAGTCGAATTAAAAGCACAGCGTCTTGCACAGGTCGCTAACGACTTGCCTTTGACCCCTTGGGTAGACGAGGAAGAAGAATTAAACCTATGGCGTTGTTATCGTATTGAACGCCAACAGGAAGCCTTGGAAGACTGCAAGGTAAAAGTTAAAATCAACCCTTACTCCAAAGGCGAGGTCACTAATGAAGACTAAGCTCAACCTTGATCGTATTATTGAGGAGCATTCCAATGAATATTACTGTGCATTTTGCGTTAAACCGCATAGCCCAAAAAGTCCATGCTGCGATGATTCGTTTTTTATCTTATTTCGAGATTTGGATACCGACAGTCAGTATCAACGAGCGTCAGAAATTGCGGCAAAAGGCGGCTAAGAGAGTCAAGCAACAGCCAAAGGTACAACGGGTGGTTATGCCATCCAAACTAATCACTGACCCTGAATTTGGGTATGTGAACTCAGCCCTGACCGATGTGTCAGCAACATGGAAGAAGTTTGAAAAGAAAGGAGTTAAAGAGAGTAAGAAAGAAGAAGTGGTTAAACAAATTCGTAGAGTTCAATAACAGGAGTGAAAATGATTAAAGAAAAGGCGTTTGAAATAGGTGTTCTGGTTGACAGAAAAGAAGCAATTAACAAATTGTTGTCAACAAATGTGAATGAACACACTGAAAAAAAAGGTGGTTTGACATATCTTTCATGGGCGTGGGCGTGGGCTGAAGCACTCAAAGCTGATGAAGATGCCACTTTCAAAGTTGAAATGTTTGGTGACAAGTGTTTCATGGATATAAACGGCACTGCAATGGTGTTCGTAACAGTCACAATGTTCCGCAAGCCAATGACTTGCCAACTACCTGTGATGGACTTCCGCAACAAAGCAATCCTCAATCCTGATGCGTTTGCAGTCAACACTGCCATCATGCGCTGCATGACCAAGGCATTGGCTTTACATGGACTCTCGTTGTACATCTATGCGGGTGAAGACTTGCCAGAGGGTGAGGGTTCAGACGTTGATGTAAACGTAATGATTGACCATTTAGCAGCCATTGATGCTGCTTCAACCCTTGAGGAACTGAAAGATGCTTACGCAACTGCTTACTCTGCTTGCGGTGTTGATAAGGGCTGGCAAAAGAAAGTAATTGATGCAAAAGATAAGCGTAAAGGAGCATTGAAATGAATTTTTTAAGAAAAGCAATCCCTGAACTTAAAGAACGTATCCCACTTTACAAAAATGCAGTTTTCACAAGCCTAACAAATTCAGTGTTTGACAAAGCTGTAAAAGCACAAAAGTTTATTTTGCCAAATGGAGGCAGAATTTTTGATACAGATTTCAAAGCCTTGCCAGATATTCTTAATTTGCCTTTTCCTGAAATTGTGATTGAATATAGTTGTCATGGCTTGGGTGGAGGATTAGTGGAAGAACAAATTGGTGATGCGGCAGTTTCTGCCCCAAACCGCATTGTTTTTGCTACACAAGAAACTAATTTCATTACTGTTTGCACAATGGTTCAATATAAAACGCCAACTACTTATTGGGTATTTATGCCGTATGCCGCTTTGATAACATTAAAATCATCAGACAATAATGTTTTGCCAAACCCATTGGTATCAAAAAAACCAATCATAAAAAGTATTAACAATAATTTTATTGGTGTTAGTTATTATGATATTGGTGATATAGCAAAACAGAGACTTGGTGATGATTGGGAAAAATTTGCGGCTATGGATTTAAATGACGAGATAGGCGCAGTTTTAGCATTGATTGAAGCACTAAGCTGTAAGAATGTACAAATAGAAAAATTACCTGTTCGTAAACCAAATAAAACCGCAGCGAAAAGGGGTGCTTTACTGTTTGATGAATATTCTGTGTTGACTATCAATCGAACTAATAACAACTATGCTGCTGTCGGCGGGACTCATAGATCACCAAGAGAACACTTGCGTAGAGGGCATATAAGACATTTGTCAACGGGAAATATTTGGGTAAATTCAACTGTTGTTAGTTCTAATGCTGGTGGAAAAATAAACAAAATCTATAAATTAGAAAAGGAATCAGCATGACAAATCCTAACAAAGAATATGCTTTCCCTGTATATGAAGTTACTGGTGGCATGACCTTGCGTGATTACTTTGCGGCAAAGGCTATGCAAGGTTTACTTTCTTCTGATGTCAATGCACCACTTGAAACATTTGCAAAACAATCTTATAAAGTGGCAGATGCCATGATGAAAGCGAGGGACGCATGAGCGATATTGAACAAGGTTCTCCAGAATGGTTTGCACAGCGTTGTGGCAAAGCCACTGCTTCTCGTATCTCTGACATTGTTGCCAAGACAAAGACAGGCTACAGCACCAGCAGAGCAAACTACATGGCACAGTTGGTAGTCGAGCGCATGACAAACCAAGTGGCAGAGTCCTACAGCAATGCAGCTATGGAGTGGGGCATCGAAAACGAGGAATTTGCTCGTGCCGCATACGAGGCTAAAACAGGCAATATGGTCGATCAGGTAGGTGCTATTGACCATCCAAGGATTGCCATGTCTGCCGCCTCTCCTGATGCCCTTGTGGGTGATGATGGGTGCTTAGAGATCAAGTGTCCGAACACTGCCACACACATTGAAACCCTGTTGGGTGACGAGCCAGCAAAGAAGTATTACGACCAGATGCAGTGGCAAATGGTTTGTGCAAACAGAAGTTGGTGCGATTTTGTGAGTTTCGACCCACGAATGCCAGCGCACTTACAACTGTTTGTCAAAAGGATCGAGCGCAATGATATTTATATTGCAGAACTCGAAAGTGAAGTTATCCGCTTCTTGGCTGAAGTGGATGACAAGGTTAAAAAACTCAATGAAATTAAGGTGTAAATATGGAACAGCGTGATAACTCAGGTGTGCTTTTTAAAGAGCAAGACAAAAAAACTCCCAATCATCCCGATTACAAAGGGAACATTATGGTCAATGGGCAAGCCTATTGGCTTTCAGCATGGATTAAAGAGGGTAAGAACGGCAAGTTCATGGGGTTAGCAGTCAGCCCTAAAGAGGAACAAGCAAGCCAGCCTCAAAGCAAGCCTAAAGGCAAGATTGAGGACATGGATTCGGACATCCCTTTTTGATGTAACTTAATGGGGAAAGCGTAAGTGAGTACCCACTAACTTTGATAGGAGTTGATATGACTTTAAGTTTTTTAGAACGTAAGCAAATATGGTGGGATTGGCATAAAGAGAATCCCCATGTTTGGGAATACTTTGAAATGTTTGCCTTAGAAGCAGTAAGAATGGGGCGAACAAAGGTCAGTCATTGGCTGATAATCAACAGAATTAGGTGGGAAGTCACCATAGTCACTACTGGTTCAGACTTCAAGATTAGTAACGACTACATTGCTTTTTATGCAAGACTCTGGAAAGCAAAATACCCTGAACACAAGGACTTGTTTAACACTAAACACATGATCGGAGAACCAAGATGATTGCAAATGTCCTGTCCCTGCTTTTCCTTTTGTCAATTGGTTTAGGAGTCCTCCTCCTTGGAATATGGGTCTTCCTCCACTTCTTTGACGATTAGGCGTGTAGACCATTCAAATACTGAGTCTTCCCTGCAACCTTGACAGCAGTCAACTCTTGATTCTTCAGGTTGTTGGGGTCATACGACACATGAACCCATCCACTATCGGGTATACCCTGTGTGTAAAACTCAAGAATCAATTGAGTGTAATCAAGGTTGTCCATGATCCACTGAGCCAGATCAGCATTAGCAATGCCAGCTATCTCAATGTCACAGGCTTGCCCCTTGCAATGGTCTGATGTTTTAGAGCCACCAACAGCCGCATTAGACTCTGGAGAGCGATAACCTGAGTTCACGGTAACAGACTTGCCGAAATGCTCTCTAACAGGCTGTAGGACGTTCTCACACAATGCTTTGAGATTCTCAATGGTTGCTTCATCAGGCGTGTTGTCTAGACCCAAACGAGTGGCAGTGTCGGACTTTGTCAGTTCTTTCAGGGTGAAGTTGGCAGATAAGTTCATGGTTTGACTTTCAAGGTTTGGAGGGCTTCGTTGTAGAGGGAGACACAGGTTGCGAGTTTTCTGATGGCGGCATCTCCTTCGTCTGTGATGGCGATAAGAGCTTTAGAAGTCTCTCCGTCAAGTTCGGCTGATGCACTTCCTGAGTTATCTCCGCTGGTAACGGGGGCATCTGAGGAGGCTTGTACGGCGCACTCTGAGGCTTTGACAGCGATCCGCAACTTGAGAGCACCACTGTCAATATCACTATTGCGCTTTTGCTGTAAAAGTTTAGCATTTTGATTTGCCTTTTGGAGTTTTAAAGATTGGTTCTGAACAGCAGTAATAAGGACTTGCTCCTTTTGCCTTGCGTCCTCATTAAGCGCAGCAATCTCAAGTTTTTGACGATCATTCTCGTCATTTGTTCCCTTGAGATAACCAGTGCCAAATGAACTCGCTACCGCCAAAAAGATGCCTAAAAGTACCCAAGGATTAAACAGACTCATGGCTTTGGGGGTTCATCATTGTCAACAGCCTCTGCCTTTGCTGTAGCAGTTGCTATTGCTTTAACACCAGACCTGCCAGCAACACCACCCAAAACACCCGTGATAAACACCATAATGGTGGAAATCTGTTGTGTGTACACCTTGTCAATGGGAGCCATACCAGCCATAGGCTGAGTGACGTAGGTCAAAGCATAGAGAAACATGGCTACCGATCCAAGCAGAATCAGCATCAAGCAAATAATCACAAACGCCCATACCCTAGCTTCAATATCGTCAGCAGTCATACGACTATTTTTGTTCATCACGATTGTTGGCATCACTTTTTCTCCTGTTCAGGTTTAACTAACATTTCAGGGCAAGTGCCTGTAGCTGTGCAAATAGGGGGCTTGCACTCAGCATTTTCCCAGTTCTTAGGGTCTTGGCAACTATAGCGAAATCGGTCTTCACAGCCCGTCAACAGCACTAACAGGATTGACAAGCCCCAAATACAGTAGATGTTCATTTGCTTTTCTCCCTTTCTTTTTGCTCAATCTTTTGCCGCATTTTCTCGACCTTCTCCACCTCAGACTTGACCTCATTCTTAGCTTCTAAGATGTCAAGATAAAGAAACCCCATGACAGGCAACAACAAGGCAATCAGCAAGCAAGCAGCAATCCATCCCACTATGTCTTCCTCCACTGACTTACGAACAGTAACCACGCCCACAGGTAAAGGAGGAATATAGTAGTCACTGCTAGGTACGCTAGTTTTAGCTGGAAGTTTCTTTCTTCCTCCTTGCGTTGCCATAGTTCCTGCCTCTTTATTGCCTCTTGCTTCAATCTTGCCTGAGTTTGCTCCTCTTGTATTGTCTCTCTCATGTTAAAGACCTCTGAGTACAGTGCGCCCATCTCAGGAGGACTCTGGTACACCATACACTCCCTAATCTGCACAACCAACTCAGCCATCTGCTGCTGCGCCATCACCCTCTTGAGTGCGGCTTCCATGTGGTTCTGGTCAGGATCGTAGACGTTCTTTGACTTTTCTTCTTCTTCCCTTATGTGGGCGGCAAGTTGCTCTTGAATCTTGAAGAACTCAGTGAGTTGCTTGACAATATCGACTTTGACTTGGGTTTCGTCAACGGCAACAAACTTCGCTTGTTTCTTTTTCGCCACAGACTTTGGCGTAGAGGCAACTGTTGCTGGTTTACCCTTAGATTTAAAGAAGTTACTAAAGTTACTCCAAAATCCAGTAACTTCCTTATATATGCCAACAGCTTCGTCAACAGTAGACTTAACCTCCATGAAAGAGGTCTTGACTTGCTTATAAAGCTCACAGCCCTCTCTGATTGCTGCAACACAAGCATTGGCGGCAAAGAGGAGGCTGATCGGATCAATTTTGTGTCCTTATTCTCTTGTAATTTGAGAAATAGTTCCACGGGTAAGTTGAGTTTGTGTTGGCGTAGAGGCAGATACAAACTGTTTGAATGTTTGTTGCATTTCAGGACTCATCTTTGCCATCAAAGAACTTGTAATCAATGAAGCCTGTTTCTTTGGCATGACCTCTAGGAAATCTGCCAATTTTTGTGGATCAAGCATAAGTTCAGTCATCTTTGAATCTAATTGCTTTTGACTTCCTGTCTTCAATGTGTCCAAAATAGATTTAAGAATCGTTACCTTACTGCTAATCATGCCGGGTATTTTTTCACCACCAGCAAAGGCTTCTTCTCCTGATGCTTTAACGCCTCGACCCATCTCAATTGCTTTTTGTGATCTTGCTAAATCAGCACGAACACTTTCAACAGATTTGATTTGTTGAGGTGTCAGGAAATCAGATAATTTTTCATATCTTTGAACGCCAGTAGTTTTTTTAATCAAAGCGGCTGAGTTGTCAACAGCAGAAGCAAAAGTTCCAGCTTTTTCAACATCAGTTAAATTCAAACTCAATTTGTCAATCAGTGTTTGACCAACCTTCATTTGATTAATTTTCTTGCTATGGTCGGCAAATTTTGTCAGGTAATCAGACCAAATCTGAGTTCCAGACGCATCATTGATAGATTTATCAAGAATCTTTTTGATGGACGTTTCTACATTGGTAGCTTGCGCTCCAAATGGCTCATTTCTTTGCGTCAAGAAAGACTTGATGTCACTTCCAATTTCTTTACGCACATTGTATAAATCAACACTGTTGATGATGCCATTTTCATCAGCAAGATTTTCTAATTTTGTGCGTAGTCCTTGAAGCGAATTGACAAGCAGTGCATTTGACCTATCTCCAACACGACCAAGACTATCATCTATTTTTCCAATAATCGGTTGAATTGTAAGAGGATAGAAGCCCTCATCTGCAACACTTTTTAGTTGCAACTGTTTAAACCCAAGTTCTGCTTTTCTTTGAGCAATAGGATCAGCAAATTCTTGGACAGCAGTAGACAGGCTTTTAGCAAGGTTGTAATTGCCTGTGTATCTATCTGGAAACTTCATTGGCATACCAGCAACTTGCGATATTTGACCACCATCACGAAGATTTATTACCCTACCAGTACTAGATAGAATTTCTCTACCTGTAGGTGCTGTTCTTTCACGCAATAATGCTTGCGCTTCTTCTGTAGCGGTTCTTCCTTGCGCCTGTAGATTCTGCACTACAGCCGCTTGTCTTGCTGCTATGTCAGACTCTAATGCAGGGACAACTTGACCATAGACGTTTGCTTGTTCAAGCGCAGTTTCACGCAATGGAGTAGTTTCCGCTGCCCTAGCTGCTCTTGCTGCCGCTAAGTCTGCTTCAGTGCCAAATTGACCCACTAATTCTTGTTTACGAGCAGCGGCTTGATCTTGCCTTCTTTGTGCAAATTGCGGTTGTGTGCGAACTTGACTTGCCAACCGTTGTTGTTCTTTTATAACCCCTATTGCTGTTGGCGTACTTACCAATGCTTCAGCAGTTGTTGGTTTACTACCAGAAACAATTTCACCAGCATTTCTTAAAGCCGCAATTACCTGTTGTTTTTCCTCACCAACTAAAGATTCAATGTATCTTCGTGCCGCAGCTTCTTTGTTTGCTACTGTAATCGGCAAGTTAATCAATTGATCTTTTATGTAAGACAAGGCTTTTATTGTTGGTGGAATTACTCCACCTATCACAGCACCCAATCCCATGTTAAACAATTTATCAGTAAGATAAGAACCATCTTCTTTACCGCTAGGTGTTAATCCTCCTTGAATTAATCCACCAGTTATTGCATTAGCAGATGGCATTAATTTATTAACTGGAGAAAATATTGCGCCTGTAAATTCAGGAACATCTATTCCCTCTCTACCAACGGCTGCTCTGCCTTTTTCATAAGCGGCTTGTTCTTGTCTAACAAGAGCAGATGCTCCTTGCTTAATGTCTTGACCAAATAAACCAGTTTTTGCTAAGAGTTCATTTACACCTAATGCTGGCTGAATGACTGCTCCTCTTACCAAACTGTATGTAGGAGAGCCAAAACCAATCATCTTCTCTAGAAAACTAGGTTCTTCAGTTGCAACAGGTTTAGTTTGCGCTTGAGCAGGAGCATTTTGCTGACCAGCATCAGAAGCACTTGATTCTTTCATAGACCGTGCAATTTTTGCTAGTCTACGAGCATCTTCTTGATTTCCTTGTGCATCAGCTTTACGCAGAGCTTGCATTACTTCTTCATAAGTTGCTGCCATAAATACTCCGTTATTGGTATTTGTTTATCAAATCTTCATCAGATGAAGTATCTTCAAAAAACGGCTCTATTCTTGCCGCTTTTCTGCGTTGATTAATTCTTATTTTTGTTTTTTTCTTTGCTGTCTCTGTTGCCTTGACAAAATTGTCCAATGCTTCAAATGTTATTCGAGTATCATTTTTACCAAAAGCAGCAAGAAACTCATTTGCAAAACGCAATACGTCTTTGTCTGTTTGAACGCCCGTTTCTGCGCTTACTTTTAAGTTTGTTGCCGCCTGAACAGCACGTTCTAAATTTGCGTAAGCTGCACTTTCAGTAGTCGAATTACCAGTTGCATTAGCTAATTCATACTTGCGATTATTTACAAATCCAAGTTCCAAAGGAGGTTTTTTTGTTATTGGATCAATTGTCAAATTTTTGATGACAGGAGAAAGGGTAGTGATTTGAGCATCTAAAGTATCAATAAGCTTCAAATCGTCAGCCTCATCTTTAATTAAACCTGCGGGCATTGGCTTGTTTGCTAATTGAGATTGTTTAAACTCATTCTTTGCTTGTTCAATTTCTTTTCTACCATTAATTCTCATTTGTTCTAATTGTTTAGCATCAGCACCTCTTTGTCTTGCAGCAACAGCTTCTGCATCAATTCTTTCTTGCAATCTTTCAAGTTTCGCTTCATTGTCTTTACGAGCCTGATCTGCTCTAGCCGTTCTTTGTGCTTCCTTGTCAGCAGATGCTTGAAGTACTGACAAAACTTTATCTGGAGAGCCAAACTCAGTGACAATTGCCAAAATGTCTGCTTCAGTTGCATTTGGTGGCAACTTAGAAAATTTTTCAAGCAATTTCTGCTCTTTTGTGTTTGACAACTCAAATTTTTGAGCTTCAGCAATTGTTTTTCTTGTAGTAGCTGCGCTCACTTGTAATCTCTGACCAGCATCAGCAATTTTCGTTGCAAAGTCAGAATCACCATATTGGTAAGCCATCCTAGCTGCTTTAAAAAATGTTTCAGGATTGTTTTGGTCAAGTTGAGACATGATTGCGTTACGCATTGAGATTTGCTGCAACTGTGGGTCTTTTGCACCCAAAGCACCACCAATGGCATCACCTAACTGTTGACCACCCATAGCTAGGCCATAGGAAGCCTTTTCAAAAGGATCAAGTCTTGCAAATTGCAGTGCTTGTGCTTGCATTGCTTCATTTTGCTTTTGTTGGTACAAAGCACGTTGCATGGCTTCTACTTCAGGAAACATTCCTAAGACACTTGTGGGTTCTGATAGTGCTTGCGCACTAAATTGTGGATCAATTTTTAAATTAGGAAAAAGATCACTCTGTCCAGATGATAGTGATGTTGATGCTCGTGCTGGCGCTGATTCAGTCTCTGGTGCTGATGCAGCCATTTGAGCAGCATCGGCTTGCATCCTTGCCAAGTATTCTGGTGAATTGTATGGAATAAAATTAGGGTCTATTTTTAATTCATACCTACCAGTATTCTGGTTTAATATTCGTATTAATCCTTCTGGTTCTTTTTCAAATGGTATGTAAGGGAAACGCCCACCTCCATCTACAGGAGGTATGTAAGGGAAACGCCCACTACTATTTACAAGATCAGCCGTTCCATCTGCCATCAATCCTTCTGCCATCAAAGGAATAGTTGGTATATTACGGTTTATTTCTGATATGTTTGCCATGATTGTTCCTTAAGGTTTTCCGTAATATCCAAAAAACGGATTTGGTTGATTAGCTTTATATGAAGCACCCCAAACATTTGCCATATTTTGAGCTTCTTGTTCATTCATGCCACCACCACCAAAATATTTGTCGTAAGCATTAACGACACCTTCACCAAATTGCGGTCTACTTGCAAGATTTTGGAGAGATTCAGCAAATGGGTTATAGGCATTAGCTTGTTGTTGAGTTGCGGCGGCATTCATACCGCCAACAAGCAATGATCTACCAACATTACCACCAGCTTGTGCAGATCGACCACCCAATAAAGAACCCATCTCAAAAGGCTGTTGTCCAAGTTGCTCAAGAGTAGAACCAGCACCCAAATACGTTGTAAACGGGTTCAATGCACCTACTTGACCAGATTGATACTGACTCATCAACTGAGAACCACTACCCAACAATCCAGCACCAAACGCAACATTCTGTTGACCAGCTTGTTGAGCATTAGCCGCCAACTGAGCATCTTGTTGAGCCAAAGCGTTGTAGTACGCTTCCATCTCAGGAGAGGCAGCACCAAAGCCAGCCGCACCGCTAGGACGCATACTTGTAGCACCAACAGACAAACCACCACGACCTTGCTGATACAACTGATTCTGCAGTTGAGCCATTGATCGTTCACGGCTAGGAGCAAGCAAGTCCTGTTGCTGTTGCATATATTGAGCCGCAACCTGTTGAGGGGTCTGTTGCAGATACTGCTGACCCAAGCCAAACAGTCCTTGTGCGCTTTGCTGAAGTGGAGCATATTGTTGCTGCGCCATCTCAGCCTGAGTCAATGCACCGCCTGTAAGAGCCTGTAGACGGTCTTGGTAAGCCCTTAGCTCAGGACTGACGTTATAGCCAGCCCCAATTACATTACCTTGTGCATCAGTCTGAAAGTTAGATGTACCGTAACGGGTGGTGATGCCAACAGGACGAAACCTTGCCGCTTCCGCTGCAATTTGTGCCGCCCTAAGTTGGGCATCTGAAGATATATTTGCCGCATCTCTTGCGGAATTCCCCTGCATCCCACCACCTAATAGTGAAAATGCTCCGCTTATTAATGCTGATTTAAATGGCATATCAATCTCCCTTAATCAAAATTTCATCCACCTTAGACGGGTCTGTCTCGTCAGTAGCATGAATACAAAACCAAACACAATCTGTTATCGCTTTGACTCCATGAGTCAACCCTGCTTTAATCTCAATACACGCTGGTGCAGAAACAATATCAATCTCAGTACCACGCAACACAGCAACCTTGCCATGCGCCAATATCGACAAATGACTGAAGTCATGCGTATGCTTCAAGATGCTCATTCCTGCCGTAAAGAATGACTCTTTGGCATACAACCCATCACTGAAATGATGAGTAATGCGGAATTCAGTGTCTTGAATCATTATGTTGGTTCATTTGTTTGCTGTTGAGTGGCCTGTGATTCAGCCAATGCTTGTGCGTCTGCAAGTGCCTGTGCATCCGCAAGTGCTTGTGCTTCAGCAACTTGTGCCGCTACTGCCGCATCATGCACTGCTTGTTCTTCAGCGGTGTACTCCACTTGAGTGGTCACGCCTGTCTCTACATTTACTACGATTCTGTGTGTCATTTTTTATCCTTCATACATGATGTTTACGCTACCAGCATCAAATGTGTCTGTGCCGTTAGTTGCTGTTAGGCGTACACGGTCTAAAGTGCCGCCTAATGCAATATTGCCTGCCGCTGGCAAAACCGCAGACCCTCCTCTATTTATGTTGCTTGAAGATACCCAAGTATTGCTTGTGATATTTGTTAAAACTACTATCCCAGAAAAAAGATCAGCAGCGGTTATATTGTTAACCAAAATAAATCCAGCGGTAGATGAAACATAAGTAGCGCCAGACTGAGAACCAGCAACATACCCTGAAGTTGTAACTGATCCAGCGCCAATTTGCACCAAATAATTTGATGTTCCACTCGTACTGACACCACTTAACATCACAGTGATGCGTTTCACCCATGATGGGATAGAAGTGAAGTCAATGCTTGTACCTGATGTGCTGGCAACAGCAGTGCCAGAGGTAATCCCCAGTACCGCACCTGAGTTGATCGTGACGCTTGCTGAACCATCTAAAGTCATTGCCATGATTTATCCTTCGTACAAAATGTTGATTGAACCAGCATCAAATGTATTTGTGCCACCCACAGTGGTAATACGAACACGATCTAAAACTCCAGATAGTGTTTTACTACCGCCACTTGAGGTAGTTGTTGCAGAATCTGATCCTCCAAAAACTCCGGAAGCTACCCACAAATATGATGATGAATTAAGTAAAGATAGCGTTATCAAGCCGTTTGTAATGTATGCGGCACTTTGCGTTCCGTTATTGATTCCAAAACCAGTTGTGTAGTTAAGACCTACATTGGTAGACCCGGTTACAAATCTTAAAGAAGCGCCAAGGTATCCGGTTGCATCAACTGAACCAGCGCCGATTTGCACTAAATAATCAGAAGTACCGTTTGTACTCACGGCACTAAACATCACAGTAATGCGCTTCACCCAACTCGGTATACCTGTGAAGTCAATGCTTGTACCCGATGTAGACGCAACAGCAGTACCCTGAGTAATCCTCTGCAACTGCGCCCTAGACGCATTGCTGTCAGTGCCAAAGAATTGACCGTTGTATTCGATGTTGCCAGCGGCTGCTGTACCGATCAGCGTGTCTGATACTAAAACAAGTTGTGACATGATTATCCTTCGTACAGAATGTTGATAGTGCCAGCATCGAATACATCAGTGCCGTTGACTGTGGTGATGCGTACTCTGTCGAGAGTTCCAGACAAAGTGACATTACCACCACCAGAAGATGAACCACCATCTATTGATCTACCAACACCATGCGTTGCTACCCATACATTTGAGCCTAATGTTGCAAGAGTCATAATGCCGCCCCAAGTGTTTCCAGCCGCACCAGTAGTAATTACCATGCCAGCAGTTGAAAGTGATGAGGTTGTTCCAATTGTTGAACCAGAGACATAACCAGTCGAAGTAACAGGGCTTTGATAGCCTATTTGTATCAAAAGATTACTTGAACCATTTGTACTGATTCCAGCAAACATCACAGTGATTTTTTTAATCCAACTTGGCAAACCTGTGAAATCAATTGATGTACCTGATGTAGACGCAACTGCTGTTGCCAATGTATTGACAGAATTGGTTGCAGTGGCTGCAAGCAAAGTCAGCGTGTTTGTACCCGCAACAGCAGGGGCAGCAAGTGTTACAGCCCCTGATGTATCGCCTGATATGACAAGTGAACTCATATATTTCCTTTACAAAATTACCCAACGACTACCACTAGGAATAGTGACAGCAGTTGATGTTGTGATTGCGGTACTAGAGACAGTCTGTGAAACTGAAACAGTATAAGTTCCTGTAGTGCCTGTACCAGTTCCAAATGCACTTATGAATGTTCCAGCAGTTACACCAGTTCCACTAATGATCGAACCAACTACCAAAACACCAGAACCAGTTGAACCTGTGATTGTTAGCGTAGTGCCTGAAATAGCACCTGTACCAGTAAAGTTAGCCGCAATCGTAATAGGACCTGTAGCCATAGCATTTTTACCAGCAGTTATTGAGTACCCCATAGTGACTGTTTTGGAGTTCTCGTAGAAGATGTCGTTTCCTGATGTACCAGTAGCACCACCACCACCTACAGATGCCCATGCTGTACCGCTGTAGCCCTCAAAGTTTGTAGTTGTAGTATTGAATCTAATCTGTCCAGCAACGGAACTTGCAGGACGTTGACCAGTTGTGCCTTTAGACAGTAAGACAGCACCAGTTGATGTAAAACTTGAATCAGCAGTTGCAGTCAATGTTGTGAAAGTACCAGCAAGGGCAGAAGTTCCACCAATCACCGCACCATTGATAGTGCCACCACTAATAGTTACTGTTGGGATTACAACAGTACCTGTAAAGGTAGGAGAGGCAACATCAGCCTTTGAATTTACAGCAGTTTGGATGTTGTCAAACTCAGTATTGATTTCAGTACCCTTGACGATCTTTAAAGGATCACCAGAGGTTAAGGTGTCCTTAGTCGCAAAGTTGGTTGATTTGGTGTAATTTGTCATGGCATTCCTTTAAGACATTCTGCCTTGTTTTGTCTGAATTTCAATCTTCTGAATTGATAATTGAGATGAATTAACAGTTGTTTCATATCCAGTTTGGACAACTTTTCCAGAGCCAGAGCCATTTGCCATCAATGTCTGCAAAGCAACTCCCTCTGAATAATAAGCAACTATAGTGGCATTTGCTCCATATTCTGCTATTCCATACTCAGAAACACCTTGTGCTGGAATCAGTATGTTTTGCGATTGATAATTTGTTAGGAAATCATATCCCCACTTGATAGTTACAAATTGATTGCTACCACCAATGACAACAGCACTGATCTTTTTTATGATTGATGTTTGTGATTGATTACCTAAATCAGCGTGATTTGTGTAGTAAGCAAATTGATAGGTACTTGTATCATCAAGATAGCCAAAAAATTTACCAATATATCCAGTTTTACCAATCAACAAATCGCCGTTACGCCTAGATAGAAATGATTTTGGCTCAATAGAATCCCATATTGATGCCCGATAAGAACCATCAGCAAGAGACTTTCTGGTATCAAAGCAAAATACTTGCTTAACAGTAGGTGCTGTTATCAAGTAAAACGCTTCTCTTTCAGAGTAGATAGACTTGATATTTGCCATTGTCTCGCCTGACAATGTAGTCATCAAGTCATCACGCACATTTCTAGACAAGTCACGCTCTGGTGCTGACTTCTCTTGAATAGTTCTCATTAATGATCTAATACCGCTG
>Ga0209353_10000726_pt1 | contig 19495 bp, 13 predicted proteins | sample LauGreSpBDMM15SD_2_FD_187561 | JGI IMG/M metagenome (GOLD analysis project Ga0209353, IMG submission 187561) | Freshwater lake microbial communities from Lake Michigan, USA - Sp13.BD.MM15.SD (SPAdes) (version 2) | ecosystem: Environmental > Aquatic > Freshwater > Lake | place: Lake Michigan...
AAATAAAATAAAATAAAATAAAATAAAATAAAATAAAATAAAATAAAATAAAATAAAATAAAATAAAATAAAATAAAATAAAATAAAAAATGTGTATTACGATACACATTTTTTATGTTTGTATACGGTTCTCTTATAGGGGGACCACCAGACTTTTTTGATAATAAATATCATTGGGCCACGGTTTCTGTATCCATTTTCCCGGGAAAACCACAACTTTCTCGAAATTCTCGTTCAAATAAGACCCCCACCAACTGAACGTGCTGTTGGCGCAAATACCGCCTTTTTCGCATAACGACATCAAATACAAAGTTTCGAGCACGGGTAAATCAACAAACGTTTTTTTTATGTCATTGAACATCGCATATGTTTTACAGTACTCAATGTCGTCGCTCACAATAATAAAATGCGCGTCAGGTGAAACCGACAATATGTGCTGGATTGCAATTTTATAATATTTATCCGTGTCAAATGTGTAAAGGTCAGTTTTCACATAATCGCCTCGTCTCACATGGATAAAATAACTATTTTTCGCCATTTCGGCGTCTTTAGATTCAACCATTTTTTTATAAACCTCGTTTTGTTTGAACAATTTTATTAAATCCGGTTTGATACTCAAAAAATACTTTTCATTCTGAAAATACCCATTTAATAAAACATCGTCGTTAAATGGCGCCGGCGGATTGTATACAAAACACTCCTCCTCCTTCTCTTTAAACTGTTTGATTTGTTTTAGATTGATATGCACCAAATCAAGTTTGTTGAAACCGAAAAACACGGTGTTCAATAAATAATTGTTGTCGTCTATGTGCGTAAAGGTTTGTTTTAGAACACTGCTATTAATGATGAAAAAATTCATATTGTTTTTTTGCGCTAGCGAAGCACCCGCACAAACCTGGAACATCTGGTTTCCTAGTCCACCATGAATTCTTACAAAAAGCGTTTTCTTTTTATTCGTATTATGGAAAGACAATTGTTGAAAATCGGTAAAATGATCGGAGTATAATCGCGTCTGGAGCGGAAAAATTTTGTTTTTATTCAAAATGTTGCCAATCATCAGGTCTTCGTAGAAAATGGGCGTGTATTCGTCTTCTGCAACCGTGCTAACAACGGAAACCGCGTTTTTACTCAAATAGTACAAGGGTCCGCCGCAATAAATGGCGGAAGGCGTGTTGATTGTTCGGGTGGTGCCCATTTGCTTGTATTTCAAATGAACGACGTTATTTTTCTTCTCTTTTACCATTAATGCGGTTCCTGAATAATCGACCGCATTGGTCTTGAAATAATGGATGAATTGAATGAGCGAATTCATATTAATAATAATATCGTCGTCGCATTTGAAACAGCCGAGTGCATTTGGATAAAGGAAATTGATCGCTTTGAATAGTCGCAGCGATTTGGAACAAAGGTTCTCGTAATCGTCCTCGCAATGAAGAACCAGGTATTTGTCGTCTTTCACCAAGAACTGGTGGTCAATTGTGGTATCTCCGTAGACAATTAGGACTTTTAATTTGAGAGAATTCATCAATTGAGTATTGCTGAAATACAAGTTGTACATTTTGTTTGCGATTTCCAGATTTTTCTGGCAACTGTAGATTGCAAAAATATACTCGGACATTTAGATTTTAAACTGGTTTATTTTTTAAACTGTTTCTCATTTAAATCCATTTAAAAATATATTGGAGAGAAAATACAACAATGACAACACAATTCATCCATAGCAATAACCAATCTCTGTTGTGGAAAGTTATTAACAATACACAACAGACAATTACCTACTTTGCAAATGCACCGCCTGGAGAGAAAGAACGGTGGTTTCAGTCCGTGATTGGCCACGTGTACAAACAATACAATGGGCAAAACATTTCTCTCAGAGATATGAACAAAAGAGCCATTGATTCAATGTTGCAAAGTTTGCAAGTTCAGCAAATGCCGGTTCAGCAAATGCCTTATCAGTCGGCACCGCCTACTGCGCCTTATCAGTCGGCACAACCTACTGCGCCTTATCAGTCGGCACCGCCTACTGCACCTTATCAGTCCGTTAAAAACAGAGAACAACAACTAACCGACCAATTTACTCGCAGACAGGCCGAATACGAAACCATGGTTAAAAAAGATGTACCAACGCCACATTTCACCGAAAATGTGAAAGACGAAGCAATATTGGATCTTGGTTCTGCGGTGAAAGAATATATGAAACAGAGAGACCAAGACATTGAAATACCCAAACCAACTGCTTCATTAACACCTTCACTGCCTTTGTCGCCTACGGCTTTTTCGCCTACGGCTTTTCCGTCGGTGCCCTTACAGTCGCCTACGGCTTTAAAGTTGGATTTGAAAAATGTCGAACCCATTTCTATCGCAGTTGATGAATTGCCTTCTCCATCAGCTACGCTTTCAAAAAAAGTCCAGTGGGGAGAAAACACAGAACACGTATTTGACAAAAACGAATCAATTGTTATCGCAAAGTTGGAAAAAGACATTTCGGAAATGAAACTGAAACTCGATGAAATTCTGGCATTGTTGCAAAAATAAATATTTTACGAAACAATATAATATTATAATTCTTATATAATCAAATGTCTCTAACACCAACCATTCTTTTTGAAAACACCCATTTCATCAATTTAGAACACCGACATGACCGATTAAATCATGTAAAACAGGAACTCGCAAAAATCAATGTTGTCGGCACCCGTTTCAATGCAATTAAATTGACAAACGGCGCGGTCGGATGTTCCATGAGCCATTTAAAATGCCTGGAAGAGGCAAAACACAATGGTTTGCCCTACGTGTTTGTGTGCGAAGACGATATCCAGTTTCTGGATCCCAGCCTTTTTCTCAAAAACCTGGGGCTATTCTGCGAATCAGTCAAATCGGACTGGGACGTCCTCATCATTTCCGGAAACATCTGCCCGCCTTTCGACCCGATTGGCGATTTCTGTGTCCGATTGACCAATTGCCAGACAACCACTGGCTACATTGTCCAGCAACATTACTACGACACTTTGATTGAAAACTACAGAGAAGGTATAACCAAACTATTGTCAGACACCACCAATAAACGCGAATATGCCATTGATATGTATTGGAAACACCTGCAATCAAAAGATCGCTGGTATATGATTGTTCCGCCAACCGTGGTGCAAATGGAGGGGTTTAGCGATGTGGAAGGTCGCGAAACCAATTACAAACATTTGATGACAGACATGAACAAAGATTGGTTGTTCAAAAAAAATATGATCATTGACAGAGTGAAACCATTTCAAAATGTTCAACCAAATATTCAACAAAATTCAAATTATTCTTTTAAACCACCGACTCAAAATACCCAGACAAATGCAATTCAGCAGGGGTTCAATTTGGGGATTAAACATCGGAATCAGTTTGATTTGGTCAATGGTAAAATGACAATGACCAATAAATGATCAAATGACCAATAAATGATCAAATGACCAATAAATGATCAAATGATCATTCGGAACGTGCTCTTCAAATCCGTATTTTTTTATAATTATTTGTATATAATGGCATCAACTGATAAAATTGCAATCATCATTCCTTTTCGCGATCTCCGGGCAGAGCAAAACCGGTCGGCACATTTGCGTCAGTTTGTTAAATCTATCCCCGATTTTTTGGAAAAGGCAGGTAAACCATATATTATATACTGCATCGAACAGTCCGACGACGATCGCAAGTTCAATCGTGGCAAACTTTTGAATATTGGATTTGAGATTGCGTGCAGCGAAGGGTGCAATATATTTGTGTTTCACGACGTCGATTTAATACCGTCCAAAGAACTGTTGCCTCATTATACCACAGTACCTGATTCGCCAGTTCATGTTGCAAATGTCTGGAACGACCGATACAGTTGCAATGACTCTTACTTTGGCGGAATCGTCGCTTTTTCTCAAGAAGATTATGTGCGCATCAATGGTTATCCCAATAATTTTTGGGGATGGGGAGGAGAGGACGATGAAATGTACAAACGCGTGAAAAAGAATAAACTGAAAATTGTTAAGGTGAAGAAAGGAACAATAAAAGATTTGGAGGAGATGAATCTGAAAACAAAACTGACATACTTGAAAACGAACCAGGAATTAAAATGCCCATTCAAAACCGAATTGCTCGATGAACACGAGGGGACGTGGAAGAGAAACGGATTGAATAGTTTGAATTATTCGATACTGGATCGGATCGACATAATGCCGGACAGGGATTTAGGTATTGCAACAAAGATAACAGTTGACGTTATGTTAAATGGAGAAAAAACGGATGAATACAGTAGCATGAGTTTTATTCCCGACTATAATGCGAAAAAATAAATAATTATATATACACCATTGAAGATTTAAAACGGCACGTTTTCAATCTTCAATGGTATAAAATTTCTAATTTATATATATATATGTCAAAAGAAGAACCTCATGTGTTTGTTAGTTATGAAGGACATAACTACAATTTTAAAATAACACCGGAAACAACAATTCATGAATTAAAGGGAATGCTTATTTACGTATTGTTGATGGAAGATGGCAAAATACAGGACGACAACTATACGGTATCCCTTACAATGTCTGGGAAAAAAATTTCGGATGATAAAATGGTTTCTTCCATCATTGGAACCAAAAACGGTGCAGTATTTAAATCTACATTAAAACCGAATGTTGTCCCAAAACCAGTTGTTGTACCAAAGACCAAGTGTCCCAAAGGAACTAAGCGAAATAAGAAAACGGGCGAATGCGAGCCAAAAGGCATGAAAGGAACAAAAAAAAATATTAAATCTTTATCTGCAAAGTCTTCATCTGCAAAATCCTTATCTGCAAAATCTTCATCTGCAAAATCCTTATCTGGAAGCATTGACTTAAATAACAGTGATTTGGGAGACCAAGAATTCGCAGGCAAAGATTTCTCCGGCAAAAACTTATCCGGCAAATATTTTGCTAATACCGATTTCACCGGCGCGAATCTATCCAAGACAAATCTGAAAGGTGCGACTTTAACCAATTGTGAATTGATTGGGGCAAATTTGACCAATGCGGATTTAACCGACGCTGTTTTGGAAGAAGCCTATTTGCAAGAGGCAAACTTAACCGGTGCAAAATTGAAGGGCGCGAATTTTAGTTTTGCGCGATTGGACTGTGCAAAATTGCCTACTATGTTGGAAGGCGTCAAATTTAATGGCGCGCAGATGAAATTCCAGGATTTTGAAAAAAAGAAATTAAAAGGGAGTTCATTCCGAGGCGCGGATTTGAGAGGCGTGAATTTTAGTGGTGCTGATTTGAGAGGCGCAAAATTAGAAGAAACTGATTTAAGAGGCGCGGATTTTGGTGGTGCGAATTTGACGAATGCAAATTTGACGGAAGCGAATCTCATTGGCACAAATCTGAAAGGTGCGAAAATGAAGGGTGCAATAATGGAAGATGCCCTAATCGTTTATCCGAATGATATGGATGCATAAAATTTACTCAATGTCATTACATTTAGTAAATATGATGTCTAAGTACTATATAATGGAAATTGGTCAAAAGACAATAACCGAAATCAACAATGGAACATTGTCATCTTTAAAAGCAATGCCCCAAAAAGATATAACAAGTGATGGAACCAGCACTTTTGCAATGGGGCGCAAAAATTACTACGAAACTTATGCCCAAGCCCCTACAAACGCAGTTTGGAAACAGAAGAAATTCATTGGCGGAAACAGGGATGCATCTTCCGTCGTTGCCAGACGCAGAGCCACCGAAATTGGTGTGGGAACTATGAACGCGAATTCACAACCAATGTCGTTCACAACGGTCAAAGATATCAACGTGGGAAATAATGCACTAAGACGTGTGAGAGCGGGTGGTGCTTATGTTCCAGCCCAACGTTATGCGGCGTCGGTGGACCCGCGGAAGTATATCTTTTAGGAGAAAGGAAACCTACGGTTTCCTTTTGAACCTTCCCTTATGAGGGTAAGCGAAGCAGAACCTGGGATTCAGTGTAAAGTGCTTTCTCCTGTAATATCAAAAAAATAAAATCTTATAAAATTTTATTTTTATTTTTACCAAGTAAAAGGGAGGGATAAGCCGTTAGGCTTTGCCTTTAAGCGAAGTTTAAATAACAAAGCCCAGTGGGCTTAACCGTAGGTTCCCTTTAAAGGGAAGGATTTAAAGGAAACCGTCGGTTTCCTTTACTCTAGTCGCCACAATCCATTTTCCAGAACCGCTTTTCCAACATAGGCGTACGAATCCACATCATAGATTTCCTTCACGTTTCTAAAATTGGTCGCTTTTGCAATGTACTGTTTGCCCAAAATTTCCATGATAACACCCGTCATTTTTGTCTTTTTCACATTGAGGTCCGCCTTCTGCGTGGCGTCCTGTTCCAAAATGGGCACGGTTGAAAAATTATTGGAACTCACTTTTCCAAAATTGTAGCACACCAAATCGGATGAACCTTTGTGCAGAGAACAATCCATGGCGGTTTCCTTAACCGCTTTCAATATATGTTGGTTGGTCGTTTCTTTCCTGTTTGCCAATTCGAACAAATACTCGTCGGTGGTTTTTCCGTCATCTCTGGTTTTGATTTCAATATTTTTATCCAATTGTTGGTCGGTCATTGTGGACAAATAGAGAAAAACCTTAATATTGCGCAACTCCTCGGGTAAATTCTTATGACTGCAAATACGTTTGGCGCGTCCAATGACCTGTTCCATGCGCACCGGGTGCCAATAGGGATCGGCAATATGCACAAACCGGGTATTTTCCAAATTAATACCTTCTGCACCGGAAGATGTGATCATGAACACTTTGATGATTTCGCCCATATAATTATTCGCGTTGATTTTCTCCAATTTGCTTCGAATCGTGGAAGAGACCTGCGACCAGTTGCTGTTGTACACGTTGCGGATAATTTCCTTCTCGTCTGCTTCTTCGGTTCCCGTGTACAATACAAATTTGGGTTTGGGAACATCTTCTTCCTTTACATCGGCGATGTCCCATGTACCGGCTTTCTTCACCAATTTGAATTCGGCGAATCCGTTCTGTTCCAAAATCAGTTTTAGAACACCGATACCTTCGATGGTTCGGAACTGACTGTACACCAGATGCAGACCCCGGTTTTCTTCTTCTTCCACATTTTCCAACAAATGCAAAAACTTAGGACTGAGATTTGATAACCCCTCTTTGCTCAAATACTGGTCGCCGTTCTCTTTGAGGAAAACCAGTGCTTTGTCGAGTTCTTCCGCGTATTTGGTGTCGTCTTCTTCTTCGACTTCGACTTCGACTTCGACTTCTTTATTCACGTCTGCCTCCTTTCTTTTCTTAGTCGGGCGTTCATATTCATCCGGAAAAACAAAATTGCAGAGTTCTCGCGAGTATATGCGGTACGTGGAAGTCGTGTCGAACATATCTTTTCCAAATTTCGCTTTCATTGCATTTTGTTTTTCGCGTTTTCTCTCTTCATTTCTCGCAAGTGAATATTTTGCCAACTGATGGTCGCTCATTTCGACCCGGACAATTTGGAAATCGCGGTCTTTGTCGTATTTGGGCAACAATTTCTCTTGCGCACTTTTGAAATAGGAGGTTAACCCCAGAATTCGGCGTTTTAACAAATCCGCGTTGTTCAGATTTCCGGTTTCGGGGTCGATGAATTTTTGAATGAAACTTTCGGAATCATCCGGCAACGCTTTAATTTGGTCGTATGTCGTTTTTGCGGTTTCCAGGCCATTTTCACCAAGGATTTGGATGACGCGTTCTTTGAATTTGGAATCGCTCAAATTGCCGGTTTCGTCCAATTTAACGCCCGCATAATCCGCAAATGGATCGTTGGATGTTTTTTTGGAAACATTGACGAACCCGAACGGGTTTCGTGTTATGATTACTTTGTTTCCACTGTATTCCACATAATCATACATGTTGAATCCGTCTTTCTCGAAAAACTTCAAAATCGCGTCTTTGTCTATTTTCTGAGTTGTGGTTTGTTTCACCTGGAAGGTCCATGTTTTGATGTATCCGCGCAACATGTTGAAGAGAATTGCAATTTCATTGGGGTAATTGATAATGGGCGTTCCGGTTAAGAACACGAGTTTGGCATTTTGTGCACCCATCAAATAGTCGTATAAACGATATGATATTGATTCGGGGTTTTTCAGTTTATTCACGATACGACTCACAAAATTGTGGGCTTCGTCAATGATGACCACTGAATTGTCGAACGGATTTTTCTTTTCGTTGTCGGTGAGTTCATTCATTTTTCGTGCATTTAAACCGTTGTAATTAATATCCTTGTACTTTTTGCGAATCATTCGATCCAATTGATCATCCACCTGGGTTTGTTCGGCGGGGGTCAAATCTTCGAATTTTTTGCCGCCGGTGGTTCCGGCGGTTTTCTTTCCCAACCAGACCCCAGATTCCATAATAGTATCTTCGTCCAATCCAATCACCTTTTTCAAATTGGATGCGTCTTTGCGATTGGATACATTGGTCTTAATCCAATACTGGTTTTTGCGGTAAATGTCGTCGCCGCATTTCTTCAATTCGCTGAAGAAATTGGATTTGAGTGAGGCGGGGGTGAGTACGATGATTTGTTTTTCCGATTTCATACCCTCGGCAACAGCAATGGACGTGCAAGTTTTGCCGGAACCGAGACCGTGGTAAATGAGAAGACCGCGATAGGGAGAATATAAATTCAAATAATCGGTGACAACCTTTTGATGGGTAAGCGTTTCGAATTCCGCGGTTGAGCGCTTTTCGCAGGAAACGTCGGCGTCGTTCACTTTGCTCAATTCTTCGGCGTGGGATTCAAATAGCTTATTCAGTTTTTGGATAAACATGCGTCGATTTGTCATGTAATATGCGGGGGCTTTGTGGATTATCTGTTTTTTGGGTTTGGTTATTTCTTTGTACATTTCGTTGCTAAAAATAACGAGGTTTTCTTTGATTCCCTCCTGGATTGCCTGTTGCTTTTTGGTGCGCCGGGGTTTTTTTTCGACTGCCTCTTTTGGAACCATTGCTTTCTTTTCCTCTTTAGAAACCTCTTCCTCTTCAGAAACCTCTTTCTCTTTAGAAACCTCTTTAGAAACCTCTTCTTCTTTCTCTTCAGAAACCTCTTTGTCCTCTTTCTTTTCTTTTTCCAGTTTAAATTCTTTAACCGACTCCCCATTCATCAATTTTTGCAATCGTTTCATAATTTCATTTCGATCAATCTTCTTTTCATCCAATTGGTCAATAATTAGTGGCCCAGGTTCTAAGTATTCTTTTTCGGAATTCACTTCACCCTCTTCAAAAACTTCATCTACCACTTCCTTTTTTTTACATATTTTTACAATTGTGGGTTCGTGTTTTTTTGCTTCCTTTTTTTCTCTCAATTGACTTATATCAAATTCACGTTCCATAATAATATAATATGATACGATATTATTATAGGGGGAACGTAGTTCCCCCCTATGACCCCCTTCCTTTTAAGGGAAGAGTCAAAGAGAAACCGTAGGTTTCTTTTATAAAAACCGGGTTATTCTACTAAGTGCAAGTTCGCACGCAATTTGTTCGGCCTTCTTCTTAATCTTGTGCTTTCCTTCGCCTAAAAATATGAAAACCTTCGAGTTCACCGACATGTAATCATGGATTTCTTGAAAACTGGCAAAATCGCTATAAGGAATCGAGTTTTTATGGGTCAATCCAAAAACCGGCTGGCCCAAACACAAATAAACTCCCATATGATACCCCGTTTCCATATTTTGATCTGTCACCTCCATGTATTCTGGTGTGACCTTGAACTCTTTCTGAATCTTCACCTGCAAAATGTTTTTGAAATTGTCGTCGTTTCGTATCAAATTCATCCAGTCCACGTGTTTATCAAACACCTTTTCCACGAAAATCTGCGCCATTTGGAATCCCGGCCCCGACAAAAACACGTTCTCGAATAAATGCCCCTCGTCCTTCACCTCCATCTTATTGTAATCCAGAAAAATTGCACCTAAAAACGCCTCAAACACGCACCCCAACTTCTTCAGATTGGTTCGCGTGTCTTTTGACTCGGCATGTTTAGATAATACTACCCATTTATGTAGGCCCATTTCATACGCCAATTTGCCGATTGCCTCGTTCTTTACTAGGGCAATCTTTTTCTCTGTCATAAACCCCTCGTTCTCTTTAGGAAAACGGAGGTAAAGAACCCACTTGGCGATGAGTTCCAGAACCCCGTCCCCGACAAACTCCAATCGTTCGTTTGACTTGGTGTGCAGAGGCATGCAATCGGCCGGTTTAGGCACAATGACAATGTTGTTTGCCTGGTTTTCCAATTCGGGGCGACGCAAATAAGACTTGTTGATGAACGCGCGACGGTACAAATTGATGTTGGTGATTGGGACATTGATTCCATAAGTTTGCAGAATCGTTTCAATGTCTTTGTGTCCAATCTCTTTGTTTAGCGGATTGTATGGGTCGAAAACGTAGATTTCCTTTCCGAATTCGTTTTTTTCAATGCGAATATCATCATCCGAATTGAAAATAGATTTAATGGTTTGTTGAGCAGACATGTTTAGTAGTAATAGTTTAGTAGTCATTATATTTTTATATGGTTTTCAAAACTATAAAGGGAACCTACGGTTCCCCTTAAGGGAACTCGTCGCTTCCGCTTCGCTTAACCCTTAAGATCCCATACTTTTAAGGGAACCTACGGATTTAGTTTTAATTATCCCATTCGGCTATTACAATGTTTTATTTAAGGGAGGGGTCATAGGGGAAACCGTAGGTTTCCCTTAAAAATATCTTTCGGCAATATATAAAAATGACCTTGTATAACGCCGCGTCAAGAGCTAGAAATGCCGGATCTTTAATTAATCGCAATTCTGGAGGAGGAGACAAGAAGATGGGTCTGTTCCCCACCATTGGAAACGATTCGTGGACCAGTATTTATTTTGGAAAGACCCCCGGAAAGTGTTTTACTTTGGGATGCAGTCAGAGATCTAGATACCCCAACTCCAATTGCAGAGTTGCTAGACCGATTGGCTCCACTGTAATGGTTGGATGGAAGTGTTAAAGGAAACCTACGGTTTCCTTTTGAACCTTCCCTTTTGATCCCTCCTTAAAAGAAGACATCAATACAAATTAATACGTTATTTGATTAACGTATTATTATTTTTAAAGGAAACTACGGATCCCTTATTTTTTACTGGTTCTATTGCGTCTTTTATTGCTTTTTTTATTGCTTTTTTTATTGCTCTCTCGCTTTTTATTTCCACCATGTTTTAAAGTATCTTTATTGTTTTTTATAGCCCAACGAATTAGTTCTTTTGCATTTCTCTCTCCATTGTAGTATTCAACATTGCCACCCGGTTTTATCTTGTAAATTGTAGGGTAGCCACCTTGCGCTTCAACATTGGCTCCATTTTCTTTATTTAGCTTTTGTAATTCTTCATGTTGTCCGGCTTCAATGTCTTCTGCAAACATGACTTTTCCGCCAACTTTATTTTTCATTTTGTTCCACGGTTGTTCCAGCATTTCACAATGACCGCACCCAACCATATACAGCTTTCCGACGACAATTGTCTTACCCATTATATATTTTATGGATATATTATATTATGAATACTAAAATAATTCTAGTTCTGGCAGTTATCGTATTTTTAGCAGGACTGTATTATTACACGACAATTGAATCTATGGATACAATGACGATGTCTAAAGAAACTGGCTGTCCCGATTTATTGATTCGCAAAGGCAACACGCTTCTCTTATACAACACGAAAAGTAAAGCGGACCCAATGCCTTTTTACAATTTGGACGAGTATATCAACTATTTAGAAATCCAACGCAGGGCAGGAACCGTGTGTCCCGTTCTTTTCCTCCAGTACGAATCCACCACTCAAGGCACCGACGTGTACAGGATGCGCCCGAGTCCTTTTGATTTGCAGGGTGGGACCCCGCCCAACATTGACCCCACTGTCTTTGGCCAACTGTCCTCCATCGATGGCAACCCCATCCAGGTTTTAGACGCAACCAGAGATGGTGCATACAACCAAGGGATGTATGCGGGGTTTGATCCATATGGTCTGCACGTGGGCCAACGCACGGAATTGGACGTTATCCACGAAAGCACCGCGAAGAAGGGGCCAGATAGTGAGAACCCAATGGATTTCAACTGGGGCGGGGTTCAGGTTACCGAGAATGCGGTCAGATCGGGGGCATATGTTGACAGATACGTGAGCAAACCGCAGTATTTCACACCTAAGACCACGTATTTGCCGGACATTTATGGAGCAGGGCCAAGACCCCCGAATGAAGTGCCGGATGTTTTGAAGGCCCAACCCGAGTAAGAGAACCTACGGTTCCCTTATGATCCCTCCCTTAATGTAAGCCTCCGAGCGAAGCGAGGTAGAGGAAGGTATAAGCAAAGCAAAAAAAGGAAACCTACGGTTAAGCCCGTCGGGCGCTTGCATCTGTAGGATGCTATAAGGTGCGTCGCGTCTAGCGACGCTCCGGAGGCCCTTTCCCCTACGACCCCCTCCTTAAATGAAATTTTGGTGACAATTTTTGTAAGGGAAGGTATAAGCAAAGCAAAAAAAGGAAACCGTAGGTTTCCTTTAAAATTGAAGTTTTTAACCACGCTTTAATAAAAGCATAAATAATTCTTAACCAATTAATCCAATCTAATCTAAATAAAATGTTTGCCAAATTTCACGAATACAACATTCACTCCATGGAGACCCGTTTCAAGACTCAAATTTCAGAGTTGTTCAATGAACACGCGATGCGAACCCGAACCAAGTCTATCCAGCTAGAACACATGTCTCTTTCCGATTTGGACACGATGTTTATTGTGCCTTTAACAAAGGTCTCCCGTTGTGTTCTCGTGTTTGACACGGAAACCACCGGGCTCGTCGATAAGTCATTGCTTCCATTGCAATATAAGGATCTAGCATTACATCCTTATATTACTCAGTTGTCCGCGGTTCTCTACGACGTGGATAATCAAAAGGTAAAAAAAGTCTTCAACACTTACGTAAAAATCCCGGATCACGTGGAAATCCCGGAAATTGTTCAGCAACTCACGGGCATTACCAAAGAGAAATGCAATGGAGGAATGGAAATCGGCGAGGCTTTGAGCACCTTTTACCAACTTTATTTGAAGTGCGACGCAATTGTTGCCCACAATATGTGGTTCGACAGCAAGATGATTCGCATCGAATGTATGCGGAACCGGTACCCAAATTTAATCAATGTGTTCTTTGAAGATGTATCAACCAAACCCATCAGTTGCACAATGATGGAAGGGATGAGGTACTGCGATCTTAACCGGTTTGTCAGATTGTCGGTTCTCTACGAGCTGTTGTTCAAAGAAGATGCGAATCAGTACGAACTGCACAATTCGTTGGTGGACACGATGGTGTGTTTGCGATGCTACCTCAAAATATTCTGCGAAAAGGAAATTAGCAACGCGGAGTTTAACAAAATGATACAGTAAAGAGAAGACGAATAAAGAGAAACCAGATAAAGAGAAAATGAATAACACACTAAATGAAGGTGATTATTGACGAAAGAGAGACTTCTCTCTACGAGTTATGTTTGAACAGTGAATATTTGAACAAAGAACTATTTGTTTTGGAGAAACGCGTGTTGCAACTCGGCGATATTTTATTCACGAGCGATGATGAGGCAACCACTTTTTTATGCATTGAGCGGAAATCGCTCCAGGATTTGCTGGCATCCATCAAAGACGGTCGGTACTCGGAGCAGTCTTATCGCTTATCCAATTGTTTTCCCAATCCTCATAATGTTGTTTATTTATTAGAAGGAATGCTCTCTACGGTAAAAGACAAAAAAGTGGTTGTATCATGCATCGCTTCTCTCAATTATTTCAAAGGGTTTTCGGTTCATCGGACGGTTTCATTGGCGGAGACAACCATGTACATTCTCTGCATGGCGGACAAGATTGCCAAGGAGTTGAAGAAAGGCACAAAGCCGATCGGTGATAAAGTGGTTGTTATTGAATCATCTACAGAACAGTTGTCTACGACAGAGAAACCTGTAGAATCCACCGATTATTGCAATGTTGTCAAAGTCTCTAAGAAGGCGAATATCACCAAAGAAAATATTGGTCAAATGATATTGATGCAAATTCCGGGAATTAGTTCGGCCATATCCATTGAAATTATGAAACCGTTTTCCAACTTTCTGGAATTTGTGGACCGCATTCGTTCGGATCCAGAGTATTTATTGCAAATAAAAGTGAACGGACGCAAAATTGGATCCAATGTGTTGAAAGGAATTAATGAATTTATTTTGAACAACTAAAGGGAATCGTAGGTTTCAGCTTCGCTTAAAGGCGAAGCCTAACGGCTTACGCCTTTTGATCCACCTTTTTGATCCCTTAACGCTGGCTTTTTTATTTTTATCTATAATCTCTATGGTTATAGATAAACATTTACCAAAGGACATTTATTCGTAAAAAAAGGCGTTAGTCTTTGGAAAATCGAGTTCCTCCCTAAAATTGAAATTAAACAAACAAAATAAACAGAAAGTATTAAATAAATCAACCAATTCATAAAATGTTAAAAAAGAAAATAGCAGTTGCAAAATCATTCCGTCTCTTCTACTTTGACGTCTTAAATGACGTCATTGAACAGACAGCGTCGTCAAGCGACGACGAAAAAGAGAAAAAGAAACGTTGCGACGAGAAGCAATTCCTCGTCCAAATGTACGGAATTAACGAGAAGGGCGAAACGTGTTCCATCATTGTGGACGATTTCGAGCCATTCTTCTACATCAAGGTCGGCGACGACTGGAACCTGGGCAAGGTCAATACAATGGTTCGCGAAATCAAATCGTCCATCGGCGAGTTCTACAAAGACTCCATAACAAATTTTGAACTGGTGGACAGCCAAAAGCTCTACGGATTCAGCGCCGGGAAAAAATCCAAGTTTGTTAAGCTGGTCTTCAAGAACACAGTTGTTATGAACAAAGTGAAAAATCTGTGGTACCAACAGTTGCCTGACGGCGGGCGTCGCGTGAGACCTTTTACCCCGCATACTCAGTTGTACGAGGCAAATTTGCCACCCCTTTTGCGATTCTTCCATTTGACCAAGATTTCACCCAATGGTTGGGTGATGGTTTCCACAAGGGCACCGCAAACCCCAGTTAAAACAACCACCTGCACATACGAATATGTGGCATCGCAATCTTTGATTAAACCTTTGCCTGAAAAAGAAACCATTGTCCCTTACAAGATTATGAGTTTTGATATTGAGGCGGGCAGTAGTCATGGCGATTTCCCGTTGCCCAAAAAGACCTATAAGCGTTTGGCCATCAATATGATGGATAATTATGACAAACTTACTGCATCCACATTTAAACAAATGGTATTGGCCGCGTTTGGCCACGACGCAGTTCACGGAATTGATCTGGTTTATCCGAAACAGGGTTCAATCAAAAAAGCCTATGTCGAGGCATTGATTGCCGAGGTTCTTCAGACGCCGTTCAACAATTTGGAAGCTAAGAATGCGGATGCATTGAAGGTATTGACGGTTGAATCCATGTTCAATAAATTACGACAAGCTGAAGGCGGAGGAGGAGCTGATAACGAAGGTTCGGACGACGACGACGATGAAGCGGATGTTATTGATTCCGATGATGATGAGGACGACGACGATAAAGTGGTTAAACCCAGGTCTGGGTTAAAGGCCGCAAAGAACAATACCATCATCGATATCGTGTTGAGTTCCGATTATAGTAGGGACCAAAAAGTCGAATACATCGACCAAGTATTGACGGAAATGTTTCCTCCATTGGAGGGTGATCCGGTCACCATGATTGGTTCCACTTTCCTGAACTACGGAAGCGCCGAGCCGTATTTGAACCATTGCATTGTGTTGGGTGGTTGTACGCCGGTGGAAGGCGCGACCATTGAAGCAGTTCCTATCATTGACGGAAATAAGCTGGAGGCGGAGAAGACGGTTCTTTTGAAATGGGCCGAACTCGTCCAGCAGGAAAACCCCGACATCATTATCGGATACAACATCTTCGGTTTTGATTACGAGTTCTTATTCCGCCGCGCCGAGGAGACTCATTGTGTCAATGAATTCTTACAATTGTCTAGACGTCGCAACGAATTCTGTGGAAAAAGAGAGCGCAACGACCCTACCAACATTAGCATTGAAAACACCAAAATTGCGATTGCGAGTGGCGAATACGATTTGCGCTATGTCGTGATGAGCGGGCGACTCCAGGTGGATATGTACAGTTATTTCCGCCGTAATTTCAATCTGTCTTCGTATAAGTTGGACGACGTGGCGTCGCAGAATATCAGCGACGATATCAAGAAAATCGCCAATGTGGATCATCCCACTTTGGGCAAATGCACGGAATTGTATACCAAGAATTTGATTGGTTTGCACGCCGGCGATTTCATCCACATCGAAGTAAGTTCGTTCACCTCGGACTACTACATGGACGGCAAGAAATTCACAGTGTTGGCGATTGAGGAGAAGGAGGGGTACAAAGTGTTGTTGATAGCGGATCATCACGCAGACATCATCGATAAAACCAAGAAACTTCGCTGGGGAATGGCAAAAGACGACGTGTCGCCCCAGGATATTTTCCGAATGAGCAATGGCACCGACGCAGAAAGAGCGGTCGTCGCCAAATACTGTATTCAGGATTGCAACCTGGTGCACCATTTGATGCGGAAAATCGACGTATTGACCGAATATATGGAGATGGCGAATTTGTGTTCGGTGCCCATTAATTTCCTCGTTTTCCGAGGTCAGGGAATCAAGTTAACCAGTTTCGTTGCGAAAAAATGCATGGAGAAGGGATACTTAATGCCCGATTTGGAAAAAGGTAAGCTGGACGGCGGATACGAGGGCGCCATCGTGTTGCCCCCCAAAACCAAGATTTACATTGAGGAGCCAGTCGCCTGTGTGGATTACTCGTCGCTTTATCCGTCGTCCATGATTAGCCAAAATTACTGCCACAGCAGTAAGGTGTGGGCGAAAGAATACGACCTGGCAGGAAAGTTGGTAAAAGAAGAAGGCGAGAAAGACCGCGCCGGCAACTACATTTACTATGGATTATCCAACTACGAATATGTAGAGGTGGAATTCGACACATTTGAATGGCGCAGGAACCCGGAACGACCGGCGGCGAAGGCGGTGAAGACGAAGGTGGGAAAACGCGTGGTTTGTTGGGCGCAACTGCCAAACAATGAGAAATCCGTCATGCCATCCATTTTGATGGAATTGCTGAAAGCGCGCGAGGATACCAAGAAGAAGGCGAAGAAAGCGGCCGATCCATTTATGGCGAATATTCTGGATAAGCGTCAATTGGCTTATAAAGTCACTGCAAATTCGCTGTATGGTCAGTGCGGGGCGCGCACATCCACCTTTTACGAGAAAGATGTTGCGGCTTCCACGACGGCAACGGGGCGAATGTCCATAACGTATGCGCGCCGAATCATCGAGGAAATATACGCGGACCGCGTTTGTGAAACCAAGAACCATGGTTTAGTTATGACCAATGCGGAGTACGTGTATGGCGATTCCGTTGCGGAGTATACGCCAGTGTATGTGCGTGTCGAAGGCAAATACCTGGATATTGTCAAAATCAAAGATTTGGCGGACAAATATGGCGAACTGAACGAAGTTGACAAACCCGCCTGGCGAATGTGCAAAGAACCCGGAAAACAAACCAAAGAAGTGTGTGAGATGCGTGTAGATGTGGAAACCTGGACCGAGAAGGGCTGGACCCGACTTTACCGCGTAATAAAACACCGGTTGGCACCCCATAAGAAAATAGTCCGTATCCAAACGTTGAGTGGGTGGGTCGATGTGACCGACGACCATTCCTTATTGTTGAAAGACGGCAAAGACGGGTTATCCAAAGAAGTCTCACCGAAAGATGTGGGGCTATGGACGGAATTGTTGCACCACGATTTGGATTTGACTACGTGCGAGTTTTACAAAACGCGGAATTATGTTTCCGCGCAAGAATACCTGGACACATTTACAAACCAGGTCGATACGCTGATTGTGAACAATTGCATTGATGCCGCCTATGCGTATTTGCTGTTGCGAAGTCGCGGATTCCACGTAAAACAGAAGGCCATGGGAACGACCAATATGTCTTATACATTGACGTATCAAAGAGAGCCGTTTGAAGAAGCGGACACGATTCACGAAATGGAGGCATTGTCTGGATACAAAGGGTATGTATACGATTTGACAACCGAGAACCACCATTTCGCAGCGGGCATTGGATCGATGATTGTTCATAATACCGACTCGGTCTTCTTCATATTCAACCTGACAGACAAAGACACGGGTCAAAAAATAGTTGGAAAAGACGCGCTGGAAATCACGATTGAACTGGCGCAAGAAGCCGCGCACTATTCCAGTATGTTTTTGAAACCGCCGATGAATTTGGCTTACGAGAAGACGCTGATGCCGTTTGCATTATTATCCAAAAAAAGGTACGTGGGTATATTGTACGAAGAGGACCCCAATAAGGGGAAACTCAAGTATATGGGGTTGTCTTTGAAACGCCGCGATTCGTGCGACTATTTGAAAGACACGTACGGCCAAATCATCAATCTTATTATGAGCGGTCAATCCGTCCAGTCCGCGATCCAGTATTTGGACAATTCGTTATCGGAATTGATTAAAGGCAATGTGCCCACAGATAAGCTGGCAATAACGAAATCGTTGCGCAGTTATTATAAGAATCCGCAACAAATCGCACACCGGGTTTTAGCGGACAGGATTGGACAAAGGGATCCGGGAAATATGCCGAAACCGGGCGACCGAATTAAATTCCTGCATGTGGTTAACCAGAATAAAAAAGCGCTTCAAGGAGAAAAGATAGAAACGCCGGAGTTCATTTTGGAGAACCGGTTGAAAATGGATTTTGGGTTTTATGTCAGCAACCAATTGATGAAACCACTTTGCCAATTTTTGGGTCTGGCATTGGAGGAAATGTGGAAAAACCAGAATAAAATGAGCGCGATTAAAAAGTACAAATCCGATATTGCGAATTTGCAGAAAGAGTACCCCGACTTTGAAGTATTCATTAAGAAGAAGGAGAAGTACTGTTCAGACAAGGTGAAAGAACTGTTGTTTGACAAACATCTGATGCAAATCAATAACGACAAGAATGGATTGCGACCGATTACGAGCTTTTTCGGGAAAAAATAGGGGAACGTAGTTCCCCTATGACCCCTCCTTTTAGTTTAAATTTTTTTATGCAGTCAATTAAAAATATTTTGGGTTTTATAAAAAAAGTCAAAAAAACAAACATTGAAAATTAGCCCGTAAAATAAAAAGAGAAGTTGGAAATTTTTTTCTGATGCAGTCATTCTTTTTATTTTCCAACTTATCAATTCTTTTTATTATCCAACTTATCAATTCTTTTTATTATCCAACTTATCAATTCTTTTTATTATCCAACTTATCAATTCTTTTTATTATCCAACTTATCAATTCTTTTTATTATCCAACTTATCAATTCTTTTTATTATC
>Ga0209353_10000727_pt1 | contig 19490 bp, 12 predicted proteins | sample LauGreSpBDMM15SD_2_FD_187561 | JGI IMG/M metagenome (GOLD analysis project Ga0209353, IMG submission 187561) | Freshwater lake microbial communities from Lake Michigan, USA - Sp13.BD.MM15.SD (SPAdes) (version 2) | ecosystem: Environmental > Aquatic > Freshwater > Lake | place: Lake Michigan...
ATTCTTATAAAGCACAACCTTCCTGTTGCTGATTATTATCAAATTGTTAACTAAATTACTTAAAGCCTTAATCCTTAAGTAGATACTTAATATAAGGGTTGTGTAATTTTTCTCTACCCCAAGTAGTGGCTGGCCCATGACCGGAATAAATAGTAAGGCTATCAGGTAGGGGGAATATTTGTTCTTGGATACTTTTAACGAGGTCTGCTGGGTTGCTTCCAGGTAAATCGGTACGACCAACGCCGTCCAGGAAAATCAAATCGCCTCCAATGATAAAATCCTGCTTTTCATTGTAAAAACAAACGCTTCCAGGGGAGTGTCCTGGGGTGAGTAACACTTTAAAGTTATCCTTACCAAATGAAATAATTTCATTCTGTTGTATATACTGAACAGGTCCTATATAGGGTTCGGTAGCGACGCCCCATTTAGCAGCTGCTTCGGGCAAGCGATCTAAAACAATTTGTTCATTGGGATGAAAATGAGCAGCCAATTGGTAGGTGGTGCTAATAAAATTATTTCCGAATACATGGTCTAAGTGACAATGCGTGTTTAATAATAAAGTTGGCGTTAATTGTTGTGTGCTAATAAAGTCAGTTAACATTTTTTGTTCCATGCGGGTGTAACAACCCGGGTCAATAATAATGGCTTCTTTATGCTCATTATAAAGGATATAAGTATTTTCCTGAAAAGCGTTGAAACAAAATTCTTGAATCGTTAACATGTAAATTATTTATTAGCACTTAAATGACTGCAAATATTTTTTACAATATATGGACCTTCATAAATAAATCCTGTCCAAATTTGTACCAACGATGCACCTGCATCCATTTTTTGTTTTGCATCCGCGCCAGTGAAAATACCGCCACTGGCAATAATAGGAATATGGCCATTTAATCCTTTGTGTAAGTAGCTAAGTACCTCGGTTGATTTTGCTAGCAAAGGTTTTCCGCTTAATCCACCTGCGCCAAATGCTTCAGAAGTAGCTAAATTGTTTGCATGTAAAACAGTACGGTCAATGGTGGTATTGCTTGAAACCAATCCATCTATTTTTACTTCCTGTACCAATGAAATAATATCATCTAATGCGCTGGTTTCTAAATCAGGTGCAATCTTTAGTAAAATGGGTTTATTATTTTTATTCAAGTTTTGCAATTCTGAAAAAATCTTTCTCAATGATTCTTTTTCTTGCAATGCCCTTAACCCTGGTGTATTAGGCGAACTTACATTTACCACAAAATAATCAACTACTTCTTCGAGACCTTTAAAATTGATGCAATAATCTTTCCAGGCATCTTCATTTTCGGTCACCTTATTTTTACCAATATTGCCACCAATAATTAAATGGCTGTTTGATTTTAATTTTCGTTTTTTTAATCTTGTAGCAATGGCCTCCACACCTTCGTTATTAAATCCCATGCGATTGATTAAAGCTTGTTGACTTGGAAGTCGTAACATTCTGGGTGTTGGATTGCCCAATTGTCCTTTAGGCGTCACCGTGCCAATTTCAACAAATCCAAATCCAAGTATTTCTAAAATATCCAAATGCTCCGCGTTCTTGTCAAATCCTGCACCTAATCCCACAGGGTTTGGGAAGGTTAAACCAAAATGGGTGCTACTCAAATCCTCGTTTTTATATTGAAATTGCCTAGCAAGCAGCTCGTTCATAAATGAAGGTATTCCTGTAGCTATATGTAAAGCTTTCATGGAAACCGAATGCGCGGTTTCAGGAGGAAGTAAAAACAATAGGTTTCGAACCAAAGGATATAACATATTGCAAATTTACAATGAAATATTTAGTTGCATAAACAACTGTTTATAAAAATCACTACATTTATGGTGTAATTAGTCAAGATTTTAAATTTTTTTTATGCAAGAGGCTTATATCGTAGCAGGTTTTAGGACTGCAGTTACCAAAAGTAAAAAAGGGGGCTTTCGTTTTATGCGCTCCGACGAATTAGCGATTGAAGTGATTAAGGGTTTAATGAAAACTTTACCATCGGTTGATCCAAAATTAGTGGATGATGTTATTGTAGGAAATGCAGTCCCCGAAGCAGAGCAAGGATTGCAATTTGGTCGCATCATTGCAGCCAAAGCTTTAGGTATTGAAGTGCCAGGTATTACCATCAATAGATATTGCGCAAGTGGTTTAGAAAGTATCGCAATGGCCACTGCAAAAATTAGAACGGGCATGGCTGATTGCATTATTGCAGGTGGTACAGAATCTATGTCAATGGTCCCAACTGCAGGCTGGAAAACAGTTCCAGCGTATTCAATCACAGTGGATGAACCTGATTATTATCTATCAATGGGATTAACTGCGGAAGCTGTTGCGAATGAATATAAAATTTCAAGAGAAGATCAAGATGCGTTTGCATTGGCATCTCATCAAAAAGCAAAGCAAGCCATTGAAAATGGTTATTTCAAAAAAGGTATTTTACCCATTGAGATTAATGAAACTTTCATCAATGAAAAAAATAAACGTGCAACAAGAAATTATATCATTGATACGGATGAAGGCGTCAGGGCAGACACAACCATTGAAGCATTGGGAAAATTAAAACCGGCATTTGCTTTAAATGGTTCTGTGACCGCAGGCAATTCCTCACAAACCAGTGATGGTTCCAGTTTTGTAATGGTGATGGGTGAAAAAATGATGAATTCCTTGGGATTAAAACCCATTGGACGATTAGTGAATTGCGCATCGGCAGGGGTGCATCCTAGAATCATGGGAATTGGACCCATTGCAGCAGTGCCAAAAGTGTTGAAGCAAGCAGGCATGAACTTGGATCAAATTGATCTTTTTGAGTTGAATGAAGCTTTTGCTTCTCAATCTTTAGCAGTGATTCGTGAACTAGGGTTAGATATAAATAAAGTGAATATTAATGGAGGTGCCATTGCTTTAGGTCACCCACTGGGTTGTACCGGAAGTAAACTTACTGTACAGATAATCAATGACTTAGAGCGACTCAATCAAAAATATGGTATTGTAACTGCCTGTGTGGGCGGCGGTCAAGGTATCGCGGGAATTATCGAAAGATTATAGATTTGAGGCCCATTTTCCATTCCTCCTTTTTTTGCGGTTTTTTGCCTAAAAATTAATAGTTTAGTTGCTTCATTCATCGTCAAATAAGCAAACTTATAATTATGCGTATATCTATCTTAGGAAGCATTGTGTTAGCGAGTGTTATGTTAACAACAACCGTATCTGCACAAAAATCAAAAAAGGCGGCACCAGTTGTGGCTGCGCCTACCACAAAAGTGGACATTAATAAAGTATTTAAAAATTGGAAACCTCGTAATGTAGGTCCTGCTTCCATGAGTGGTCGTGTCACCTCCATTGATGTAGAAGTAGCAAATCCAAATAATATTTGGATAGGTGCTGCATCCGGGGGTGTTTGGAAAACAAATAATAGTGGTGTTAGTTGGACGCCTGTTTTTGACGAACAGCCTATTTTAAATATTGGTGCAGTAGCCATTCAACAAAGTAATCCAAGTGTAGTATGGGTTGGAACTGGTGAAGGAAATCCAAGAAACTCAATCAGTATTGGAGAAGGTATTTATAAAACTTTGGATGCTGGTAAAACATGGAAAAAAATGGGACTAGAACAAACTAGAAACATTCACCGTGTCATTATTGATCCAACCAATCCCAATGTGGTATATGCCGGTGCTATCGGAAACCCTTATGGACAGAGCAAAAACAGAGGTGTATATAAAACAACAGATGGTGGCGAAACTTGGAATCAAATTTTATATACGAATGATACTTCAGGGGTGGGGGATATGATCATGGATCCAAAAAATCCTAACAAATTATTGGTAGCTATGTGGCATCACTATCGTAATCCCTATCATTTAGAGAGTGGTGGAAAAGGAAGTGGTATATATATGACGATTGATGGCGGAAAAAATTTCACAAAATTGGGTAAAGCAAATGGATTGCCAGATGGTAGTTTAGGTCGTGTGGGTATTGCAATTAGTAAATCTAACCCTAACAGAGTTTATGCTTTAGTAGAATCAACCAAAAGTGGTTTGTACAAGAGTGATGATGGCGGCTATAATTTCACTTTGGTAAATGCACAAAAATCTATCGTTGACAATCGTCCATTTTATTTCCAAGATATCATTTGTGATCCTTTAAATGAAAATACACTTTGGTATATCAGTCAAACAGTTGTAAAGAGTATTGATGCTGGTAAGAATTTTGAAACCATCATTCCATACAGCGGCATACATCCAGATCACCATGCATTTTGGATTCATCCAACTGATAATAAGTTCATGGTCGATGGAAATGATGGGGGTATTGGTATTACAAGAGATGGTGGAAAAACATGGATGTTTGATGAAAAAATTCCAGTAGGACAATTTTATCACGTGAATGTAGATAATGAAACACCGTATCATATTATGGGAGGTATGCAGGACAATGGTTCATGGAGAGGTCCGGCGTATACTTTTATTGATGGCGGGATTAAAAATTCCTATTGGGATAATTTATGGGGTGGAGATGGTTTTGATGTAATGCCTGATCCTGAAGATGCCAATTGGGTGTATGCAATGAGTCAAGGTGGTTCAGTTGGAAGATACAATACTGCAACGGGCGAACAAACTTACATTAAACCGCCAGCACCAGATGCAACAACATTGATGCGTTTCAACTGGAATGCTGCAATTGCGCAGGATCCATTCGATAAAAAAACAATTTATTTTGGTTCTCAATTTTTACATAAGAGTACGAACAAGGGAGCTTCTTGGAAAATTATTTCAGCTGATTTAACGACCAACGATAGCGCCAAAATTGACCAAACAAATAATGGTGGATTGAGTGTTGATATTACAGGTGCTGAAAATCATTGTACCATCTTAGCTATTGCACCTTCAAATGTGCAAAAGGATTTGATATGGATAGGTACTGATGATGGTAATGTTCAATTCACTGCGAATGGTGGAACTACCTGGAACAACGTAACCGCAAATATTACAGAACTTCCTAAAGGCGCATGGATTGCGCAAGTGCGCACATCAACTTATAATGCGAATGAAGCATTTGTTGTTGCAAATAATTATAGACAAGGTGACTTTGCTCCTTATGTTTTCAGAACAACGGATCAAGGAAAAACTTGGACTAATATTTTAAGTGCTGCAAAAGTCACTGGCTATGCATTAACTGTTATACAAGACATTGCTGAGCCAAATTTATTTTTTGTAGGAACAGAGCAAGGTATGTTTGTGAGTTTAGATAATGCAGAAACTTTCCAACAATGGAAAAACGGGTATCCTTCTGTGTCCACTTACGATTTTGCAATACAAGAAAGAGAAGCCGATTTAGCCATTGCAACTTTCGGTCGTGCGATGTGGGTATTGGATGATATACGTCCATTACGAAAGTTAGCAAAAAATAAAGGCGAAGTCACTGACTTCTTTATTTCTGCACCTCCTTCAAGCATCAATGCTACTTTTAAAAATTCATCTTACGAGTGGAACACATGGGGAATGTATGATGGCGAAAATAGACCAGGTGGATATCCAGTATCCATATTTTTAATGGATTCAATTAAAAGTGTAAAAGTGCAAATCAAAGATGCAAATGATAAAGATATTAGAAACTTAACTTTTAAAGTAGATTCAGGCCTAACAAAAAATTATTGGAGATATGAGCAAAAAGGAACGCGAGGAGCTGGTATGCCAAAATTAGGAGGCGCTGGTGGTGGCGGACGAAGAATGATGTTTAATCCAAGTGCAGGTGGAGAGGAAGATAGAGAGTATAGAGGAAGGGCTGTTTTAGCTGGAAAATATAAATTAATTGTTACGGCTAAAAACAAGAAAGATTCCATCTGGTTGGAAGTGAAGGATGATGTTAGAGTCACTAATAAAACCGAGATTGTAAAAAAACAAGATGAAATGATGGCGAAGTTTCAGCCAAGTGCAGATAAATTAAATATGGTGATGGACCAATTGGATGAAGTAGATGCTTTATTGTTACAATTGACAGCTGAATGGAAGGATAAAAAAGATAAAGGATTAGATACATTGAATAAAACGCATAAAAAAGTAGTCGCAAGTGCTAAAAAATTACGTGAATTTATCTCAGGTAAAACGCAAGAGAAGCAAGGATATGGAACAGTGGATGTCATTACACCAATGTCGACCATTAGAGCTGCAACTATGTTAATTGCTGGAAAAAACACCATACCTGGTGAGCAGGAAGAAGAAAAATTAAAAGATGCGGAGGCTGCGATTCGAACTGTAGTTGAAAAAGCAAATGCTTTCTTTGCGAATGAATGGGCTGCTTTCCGAAAATTAGTTGAAGCAACTCCAATTAAAAAATTCAAGGATTACGAAGTCATTAAATAATTTTATTAGCGACCCCTTCCCAAATAGGAGGGGTCGTTTTTTTAATTCCTATTTATTTTTATAATTAACACACATGAAAAAAATATTTTTATTTGCCACACTGATTACAGGTTTGTTTAGCAGTAATGCGGTGATGGCGCAAAAGAAAAAAGCAATTGCAGTAGCTCCTACTCCTCAAGTAAGTTTGGCAAAGGATCCAATTATTAAGGAGCAATCATTCCGATTGTTGGGACCCTTCAGAGGTGGAAGGGCAGCAGCAGGTGTTGGATCTTATACGGATGTAAACACCTTTTATATGGGTGCCACTGGTGGTGGTGTTTGGAAAACAATAGATGCAGGAAACAATTGGAAAAATATTTCTGATGGCTATTTTGGTGGCACTATTGGTGCGATTGCGATAGCGCCTTCCAATGAATCAGTGATTTATGTTGGAGAAGGGGAGAATTCAATGAGAGGTAATGTAAGTGAAGGATTAGAGGGTATGTGGAAATCAACGGATGATGGTAGAACATGGAAAAATATTGGATTAAAAGAAGCAAGACATATTGTTCGCCTTATTGTTCATCCTAAAAACCCAGATATTATTTGGGCAGCAGTGATGGGTCATTTATTTGGACCTAACGAAACAAGAGGCGTGTTTAAAAGTATCGATGGTGGTCAAACATGGAAAAAAGTTTTGTATATTAATCCACAAACAGGGGCAAGTGATTTAATCATAGATCCTACAAATCCTGAAACCTTATATGCAGGTACATGGCAATTAATTCGCACACCTTATAGTTTAGAAAGTGGCGGCGAAGGTTCTGGTTTATTTAAAAGTACCGATGGAGGAGAAACTTGGAATTCCATTAAATCCAACAAAGGATTTCCAAAAGGGGTGTGGGGCATCACGGGTATTGCTGTAGCAAAATCAAATCCTGATAAACTGTATGCAATCATCGAAAATGCAAAAGGTGGCTTATATATGTCGGAGAATGCAGGTAAAACTTGGGCATTAATTAATAGTGATAATAATATTCGTCAAAGAGCTTGGTATTATACCAAGGTATTTGTGGATCCAGCAGATGAAAATAAAGTGTATTGCCCTAATGTAAGCTTTATGATGTCAAGCGATGGAGGACGAACTTTTGTAGCTGGAAGAACACCGCATGGAGATCATCATGATTTATGGATTGATCCTAAAAATGGCAAGCGTATGATTGTTGCAGATGATGGTGGTGCGCAAGTAAGTTTAGATGGTGCAAAAAACTGGAGCACAATGATGAATCAACCTACTGTACAAGTATATCGCTTAAGTACAGATAATCATTTCCCTTATCGCGTATTAGGTGCGCAACAAGATAATTCTGCATTCAGAATTTTATCAAGCACTTATGGCGCTTATATTGGAGAAAATGATTTTGATGTAACTGCTGGTGGTGAAAGTGGCTATATTGTTGCTGATCCAACGAATAGTGATATTGTTTATGGTGGCTCTTATGGCGGTTTAATCACAAGATATGATCACAAGACTGGCGAGAACAGAGTAATAAATGTATGGCCTGATAACCCAATGGGTGCAGGTGCAGAAGCGATGAAATATCGATTCCAATGGAATCATCCAATTTTCTTTTCTCCACACAATCCAAAAAAATTATATACAGCAGGTAATCATTTATTTGCTACCGAAAATGAAGGTGCAAGTTGGAATATGTTATCACCTGACTTAACGACCAATGACAAGAGCCGTCAAAAAAGTTCTGGTGGTCCTATCACACAGGACAATACCAGTGTGGAATACTACTGTACCATTTTTACTGCTGCAGAATCGCCATTAGAAAAGGATTTGTTATGGACCGGAAGTGATGATGGCATTATTAATGTAAGCAAGGATGGTGGCAAAAATTGGAAAAATGTTACTCCGAAGGATATTCCACAATGGATGATGTGGAATCGTGTGGAAATTGATCCTATCAGAAAAGGAACTGCTTACTTTGCGGGAACACGCTATAAGTTAGATGACTTTGCGCCATATTTATATGTAACACGTGATTATGGTGAAACCTGGGAAAAAATAACCAATGGTATTGATCCAATGCATTTCACAAGAGCTATTGTTGCTAGTCCACGTAAGGCAGGTGTATTATTTGCTGGAACAGAGTATGGATTATATATATCTGTAAATGATGGAAAAAATTGGGAGCCCTTCCAATTAAATTTACCCAAAACGCCTATAACGGATTTATTAATCCGTGATCATAATTTAATTGTTGCAACACAAGGTCGTAGCATTTATATTTTAGATGATTTGAGATTCATTGAGAATCATGAAGCTTTAAACGCAACTATAAACAAAGTGTTTCCAATTGCAAAAACATATCGCGTACCACCACAAATGGGTGGAAGACGTGGTCGTGGTATGATTACGAGTGCTCCTAATAATGTGGGTGCAAACCCGCCTAAAGGCGTTGTGATTAATTATTGGAAAGCCAATACTTCTGATTCTACAAGAGTTATGATAAGCATATTGGATGATCAAAAAAAGGTCATCAGAACTTTTAATCAAAATGATATGGGCGGACCAAGCTCAGAAGCTGGATTCCAAAATTTCGTTTGGAATATGTACCACAAGGAAATTGAAAAGCCTGAGGAAGGTTTGATTCTTTGGAATGGTGCAACGAGTCCAGTATTAGCAGCACCAGGCAACTATTTTGCAAAAGTGACTATTGATAAGGATTCAGTTGAATTGCCTTTTGAAATTGTAGCGGATCCAAATTATAAAGTAAGTAATGCTGATTTAAAAGCACAGGAACAATTTTTATTATCTGTAGCGGATAATTTTAGTGCCATAATGAAAACATTAAAAGGCATTAAAGAAATTAGAATGCAAATACAAACAGTACAAAAGAAAACAAAGGATACGAGCTTCCAAAAGCAATCCAATACAATTTTAGCTAGCCTAAAGACCATTGAGGAGGCCTTACATCAAACCAAAGCGAAGAGCGGACAGGATGTATTAAATTATCCTATTCGTTTGGATGATAAAATTGCAGGTGTATTTGGATCAGCATCTGCAGGTTATACGGCACCAACGAAACAAGTACAAGAAACCTTTGTGGATTTAAAAGCAAAAGTGGATGTGCAATTAAAGCTGTATAATGATTTGAAAAAAGATGGCATTAAGGCATTAAATGAAGCAGTACATAAATTAGGAATTCCAGTAATAGGTAACTAGTAATTTAAAACTATTATAGGAAAAAGCGTCCCGAGAAATCGGGACGCTTTTTTGTTGGCAGCAAACTAGTCATATATTTAAATTGACTCGTTTCACAAGGCTATGAGTTGAAAGCCAATTTTAAAATCACTTTATTCAAAATCGGCGTACAATAAATATTTTTTACGCATTATTTTGAATGCTGTTAATTTTGGCTCCCAACTTTTACGAATTTCGGCTTCGGAACTGCCTGCAATTAATTGCTGCATTAATGTTGCGTTGCCTGCAAGCTTGTTAAAAAAGTAAGCCGTTGGTTCGCCCGATTTAGGGCGAATAAAAAAGGAATCCTTTTGTGGGAAGCTTTTATAAATTTCAATGATTAGTGCTATATCAATTTTATTTTTTGGCGGTGTTATTTTTGATAAATCCCAGCCATAACATTTTTGCCCATATAATTTTGAACTCATTGCACCTATACGTGGTGCTGGCGTAAAGCTATAGGTTTGACTTGTAATACTTGGATGTCCAATATTTGCAAATGCATTTGGTGTGCCTCGGCCTTCGCTTAACACAGTGCCTTCAATTAAACAAGTAGTGGGATACCAATAAATGGAATTCATACTTGCCAAGTTAGGAGAAGGGGCTACATCCACCGTATACATGGATGTATGTGTATAATTTTTATTTTGAATAATTGTAAGGGATAAGTTATTTTTTCCCTCCACCACTTTTAACCAATTTTCTCCTTTTAATAATTGCGCATATTCGCCCATGGTTAAACCATATACAGATGGGATAGCGTTTTTACCTACACCACTTGAATAAGGCGCTTCCAAAACAGGACCATCCACAAAATGGCCATTGGGGTTGGGGCGATCTAAAATAATTACAGGTTTGTTATTCGCCATCGCGGCTTCCATATAATATTGTAAGGAATTGATATAAGTATAAAAACGAGTACCTACATCTTGTACATCAAATAACATAATATCTACATCCGATAAATCATTGGCATCGGGTGCACTTTTTTTACCATATAAGGAAATAATTTTAATACCAGTTTTTGGATCAATTTCATCAGATACCTTTTCTCCAGCATCGGCAGTGCCTCTTAATCCATGTTCGGGTGTAAATATTTTTTGTATTTGTATGCCCGCAGCTTTTAAGGTATCAATCAAATGTTTTCCATTGATAGTGGCGGTTTGATTGGTAAATAAACTCACTCTTTTACCTTTTAATAAGGGGAAATATTTTTCCGTTTGGTAAGCACCGGGTAGAATGTTTTTACTTTTTTGTGCAGTTGCTACAAATGAAGTAGCAAGCATTACTATACTTAGTAATAGACAGCTTATTTTTTTCATATTAAACAGTATTCTTTGAAAACACAATTTAGTATAAAAACAAAAGCAGTGATGTGTTTTTTGATTAACTCAGGTATTTACCAACAATCGGCATGCGACGACCTACACCAAAGGCCTTGGGTGAAATCCGAATAATGGGACAAAACTGATTACGCTTGTATTCATTGTTGTTGACCATCTTAAGTGTTCTGTCTACCAAAGCATTTTCAAAACCTAATGCTTTTATATCATTGGGGTTGGCGCGTCTTTCGATATACTGGTAAAGTATTTGATCTAAAACGGCATAATCAGGTAAGCTATCGCTGTCCTTTTGATTCGGTCTTAGTTCAGCACTAGGCGCTTTTGTAATGATATTCGTTGGTATGATTTCTTGATGGCGGTTAATGTATTTGGCTAGTTCATACACTTGTAATTTATAGCAATCCCCTAATACCCCTAAGCCACCCGCCATATCACCATACAAAGTACCATAACCGGTTGCTAGTTCACTTTTATTTGAAGTGTTTAATAAAATGTAGCCAAACTTATTAGCAATGGCCATTAATATATTACCCCTTGACCGGCTTTGTATATTTTCCTCAGCTAAGGAAAATGGTAAGTCCTTAAATAATGGGTTTAAGGTTACTAGGAATTCCTCATACACTTCCTTGATGGGAATAATATCATATTTGTTATCCAAATTTTGACTCAATACAATTGCATCATTCACAGAATGATCTGTTGAATAGGGGGAGGGCATTAAAACCGCATGCACATTTTCTTTTCCCAATGCTTCGCAAGCAATGGCTAATGTTACAGCCGAATCAATACCGCCCGAGGATCCAATAATTGCTTTGGCAAATCCCATTTTATTAAAATAATCCTTCACGCCCAACACAAGCGCTTGATATACTTGTTCAATATTTAATGTGGGAATTAAAGTGTTTGGATTTAATTCTTTGTTAGGCAGGCGACTGGCCGGCTCTAATATGGGTGCGTTAATAGTGCCATCAGCATTGCATTCAAAGGTGGCTAAGGCTGATTCAAACATAGGAAGGGCGCCACATAAATTTGCATCTTTATCAAATACCAACGAGCTACCATCAAAAACAATTTCTGTTTGACTGCCTACTGCATTACAATAAAATAAAGGAATTTTATATTTTAATACATTTGATTTAATCGTTGCTTTTCGATCTTCATCGTGTGTATAATCAAAAGGAGAAGCGCTTAGATTTAATAAAATGGTAGGTGCTTGTTCCATCATTTTATCCATCGGGCAAATACGGTACAATGGATTATCCCCTAAGTTCCAAATATCTTCACAAATAGTAATTGCTAATTTTTGTCCTTTAAATTCAATCACCTTCCATTCGTCTGCTGGTTCGAAATATCTGTTTTCATCAAAGACGTCGTAGGTAGGTAATAATGTTTTGTGAATTTCAGCAACTACTTTTTGTTCATACAAGAAAAAGGCAGCGTTATATAAATCCTTACCTTTTTTATTTGGGTTACGTGCAGGACTTCCAATTAATACCCCAATGGTATCGGCTGCTTGTTTGATTGCATCTATGCTTTGGTAGCATTTATTTATAAAATCTTCAAATTCAACAAAGTCCCTCGCAGGGTATCCGCAAACACTCATTTCACTAAACAAAATTAAATCTGCACCTTGATTTTTTGCTGCTTCAATAGCGCCTAAAATCTTTTCGGTGTTTTGTTCAAAATTGCCAATATGATAGTTCTGTTGTGCAATGCAAATCTTCATAGGGCAAAGGTCGGTTTTTAACAGAAATAACCTCGCTTTTTTTGTACTTTCGAGGATGCGTTTCCTAATTTTTATCTTATTTATCCTAATTGTTGGCACTAGTTCCTGTGGGCGAATGCAAAATAACCCTGCGCAAAATGCCCCGGAAATTATTTTGCCGATGGAAAGGCTGGATCAGGTATTGTTTAATATGGATACCCTCGATATTAAGGACAGCTTATTGGGAATGAATACCCAGTATCCGTTTATAAGTGAAGTATTATTGCAACAAATGTTGGCGATTGATTCAAACAATAGTGAAACAGGGTTGCTTAGTTTTTTAAATGCGTATCGACCCATTTTTACAGCCGTGCAAAAAATAAATGCACCTGCAAGCACACATCCACAATTACAAGCCTTTTTTAAATACCTACACTATTATTTTCCAGCCTACCCATTGCCAAAAAAAATTATTTATTTTATTGGACCTATAGATGGTTTTGGGAACTCAATTGGTTCGGATTATATGGCTATTGGATTACAAATGTTTTTGGGTGATACTTCAACCTGGTATCAATCGGAACAATTTCAAAAATACTTTCCATCTTATATCAGTCGCAATTTTACACCCCGATTTATTCCCATTACTGCAGCAAAAAATTTAATACAGGATATAGTACCGAATAGTAGGGTAACGCGTGGCTTGATCATTGAAATGATTGAAATGGGAAAAAGACAATTCATTTTAAAAAAAGTATTACCTGAAGCCAATGATGCTGATTTATTTGGATATAGTGCATCACAGTTTGCGGCTACGATGAAAGCAGAACAAGATATTTGGAGCTATTTATTAAAAATGAATTTGATTTATTCCAAGGATCCTAAAGTGGCAAGGCAGCTATTAAGCGAAGGGCCTTTTAGTATTTATTTTGGGAACGAAATTCCTGGAAATGTTGGTGTATTTATAGGCTATCAAATAGTAAAATCATGGATGGAGCAACAATCTCAACTAGATCAATCAAATTTAGTAGCGTTGTTACAAATGCCGGCAGAAAAAATATTTACCGAAAGTAAATACAAACCTTAAAATAGTAATAAATGCTAGTTGAACAACTAGTTTAGTTTAACTGGGGCCACCATTTTAAATGATGGAATATTAACATGAATAAGCTCCTTCGTGTCGATGTTTTCCATGGTATAGTGTCCTTGCATTTTTCCTAACTCGCTTTTTAAATGACAGCCACTTACATATTGGTAATTTTGACCTGGCATGATTAAGGGTTGAACACCAACTACGCCTTCGCCTTCTACTACACGAAATTCACTATTGCTATCGTATACTTCCCAATAGCGCTTCAATAATTTTACAGGGAATGAATTGTGGTTTTCGATCGTAATACGGTAGGCAAACATGTACTCGTTTTGCAAAGGATTACTATAATCTTTTTGGTAAAAAGTTTCGATACTTACCTCTATGCCTTCTGAAATTTTAGAGACCATATTATGTCGTTTCCTCAAATACCCTGCAGAGAATACTGCGTAGTAAAAATAGCATAAAATGGGTCGGATTTTACAAAATAAGAAGCAATTTTTTTTTAAACAACAGCTAAGTCGCGTAACTTTGCGCCATCGAATCAGTTAGGAAGGGTTTTTGCCTAAAATTTTCGCTAAAAAACACGAATCAAATGAAAATAGCTGTTGCAAAAGGGGATGGAATTGGACCAGAAATAATGGAAGCGGTTATTGCTATTTTTAATGCCGCTAAAGTGCCCATGGAATATGAGGTGGTAGATATGGGTAAGTGGGTTTTTGACAAAGGATTTAGTAATGGCATGACGCCCGAAGCCAAGCAAACCATTGAAGATTTAGGTATATTATTTAAAGGCCCGATGGAAACCCCTAAGGGTAAGGGCGTAAAAAGTGTGAATGTAACTGCAAGAAAAACCTGGAATACTTACGCAAACGATCGAAAATTTCAAACATTAAGCGGGGTAGATACTGTTTTTAGTAAAGCAGGGATTCCAATTGACCTGACCATTGTAAGAGAAAATATTGAGGATACTTATGGGGGTATTGAACACATGCTTACGCAAGATGTGGCATTGGGCCGCAGATTTATAACGCGTCCAGGTAGTGAGCAAGTAATTCGTTATGCATTTGAAATGGCCAAGAAAAAAGGTGCGCGTCGTATTACTTGTGGTCACAAGGCCAATATTATGAAATTAACAGATGGTTTATTTCTTGAAGTTTTTAAAGAAGTAGCCAAAGAATATCCTGAATTAAAATCGGATGATGTGATAGTGGATGACCTATGTATGAAATTAGTGAGCCGTCCTGATTTGTTTGATGTAATTGTATTAACCAATTTACAAGGAGATATAGTGAGTGACTTGTGCGCTGGATTGGTGGGTGGACTTGGTTTTGCACCCTCTGCAAATATTGGGGATCATATTTCAATTTTTGAAGCAGTACACGGCACTGCACCAGATATCGCTGGAAAAAATATTGCAAATCCAACTTCATTATTATTAAGTGGTTTAAGCATGCTTCGCCATTTAGGTTTAATGGAGCAAGCGGTGGTTATTGAAAATGCATTATTATATACTTTGGAGTCAGGCGTGCATACAGGAGATTTTGGCGATAAAAATATTCCTTCCGTAAATACCACTGTATTTGCGCAAGCGATTATTGATAATTTTGGCAAACAACCAAAACACAATCCTAAACCTTTCTTGCCTAATTTTTATGTAACACCTACTAATTTTAAATTGGAACATAATCCAATGTTGCAAAGTGATTTAAGAGATCAACATAAAATTGTTGGGGTTGATTTTTTTATAGAAAGTGCGGATCAACCAAAAGTAATTGCGGATAAATGTTTGACACATGCAAGCGAAAGTCTTAAGTTGGTCACCATTACTAATCGCGGCACGCAGGTATGGCCATCAGGTTCGGTTTTCACCAATTTGGTGAATCAATTTTATTGCCGTTTTGAAACCGTGAATGAAGCGCCACTATCGCAGGATCAGGTCATTGATTTGTACCGATCTTTGGCCAAGGATTTTAAAATTTGTTCCTTAGAAGTCCTTAATATGTGGGCCGATAAAAAAGCATATGGTTTGGCCCAAGGCCAGTAGTTAGGCATGATTTAAAGCTTTCGGCTTTAAATTGTTTGTTTTTACTATAAATTTCCCTTTCCGGCTTGAAAAAAACCATTTTTAGTGTAATTTTACCACTCATTTACAAAATAGTCTTTTACCTATGGCTGAAGTTATCTTAATGCCCCGTTTGAGTGATACAATGACTGAAGGAGTTATTGCTGCATGGCATAAAAAAGTGGGGGATACTGTTAAAAAAGGAGATTTATTAGCCGAAATAGAAACGGATAAAGCAACCATGGAATTGGAGAGCTATCAACAAGGTGTTTTATTACATATAGGCACACCTCGTGGTGGTAAATTGCAAGTCAATGATTTATTAGCCATTATTGGAACCGCTGGTGAAGATGTTTCTGCTTTAGTAGCACAAAATACCAACACAGGTTCTGAAACAAAAGCTGCCCCTGAAAATGTAAAAGTGGAAACACCTGCTGCTCCTATAGCTGTAAGTTCAGATAATATTGATTTTAGTAAGATGGATGAAGTGGTTTTAATGCCACGATTAAGTGATACCATGACAGAGGGTGTAATTGCAGGATGGCAAAAAAAGGTAGGAGATGCCGTAAAGAAAGGAGAAATTTTAGCGGACATTGAAACGGATAAAGCAACCATGGAATTAGAATCCTATAAAGATGGGATTTTATTATATCAAGGTGCCAATGCGGGAGAGAAAATTTTAGTGAATCAATTGTTGTGTATCATCGGACAACCTGGATTGGATATTGATGCGATTGTAAAATCGGTCAAAAGTGCATCTGATAGTCCTGCAGCTTCAGCGCCCGTTGCACAAGAATCAAAAGCGATAGCAACACCAGCATCAACTGCAGCTCCTGTAGTAGCAGCGACAGTTGCACCAGCAGCTTCGGTGGTGAATGAAGGACGAATTTTTGCTTCACCACTTGCTAAAAAAATAGCAAAAGAAAAAGGGCTGGATTTAAAATATGTAAAAGGATCAGGGGAGCATGGAAGAATTACTAAAACTGATTTAGATAACTATACACCAGCGAGTGCAAGTACTTATACCGCATCGGCGCCTGTTGGGCAAGTAAGTTTTATTGATACGCCAGTATCACAAATGCGCAAAGTAATTGCGAAGCGTTTAAGCGAAAGTTTATTTACAGCACCTCATTTTTATTTGACGATGAAAATAAATATGGATGCAGTAGTGGAGGCACGTGCGATGGTGAATGAAACTTCTCCGGTTAAAATAAGCTTTAATGATTTTATCGTTAAAGCAGTAGCACTTTCCTTAAAGCAACATCCTAAAGTAAATAGCAGTTGGTTGGGCGATGTAATTCGCACGAATCATCATGTAAATATTGGTATTGCAGTAGCAGTAGAAGAAGGTTTGTTGGTTCCTGTACTTCGTTTTGCTGATGGTTTAAGCTTATCGCAGATCAGTGTTTCTGTTAAGGAGTTTGCGAAAAAAGCAAAAGATAAAAAATTACAACCAGCCGATTGGGAAGGAAGTACTTTCACTATTTCTAATTTAGGTATGTTTGGTATAGATCAATTCACGGCAATCATTAATACACCAGACGCTTGTATTTTAGCAGTGGGTGGTATTGCACAAGAGCCTATTGTTAAAAATGGTCAAATTGTACCTGGAAATGTTATGAATGTAAGCTTAAGCTGTGATCACCGCGTAGTGGATGGCGCAACAGGGTCTGCATTCTTACAAACATTAAAAAGTTATTTAGAAGCACCCATTAAAATGTTTATTTAAAATAGCTGAGCAAATATTAGCACTAAAAATTTATTTAAAGGCTCCGTTATTCTAAAAGTAACGGAGCCTTTTTGTTTAAATTAAAATATATTGAATGAAAAAATTATTAAATGTTTTAAATGATTTCGAAAAGCAGGCGCCGCTTTATTTAACGAGTAATAAAATCGTATCTGAAGCAAATATTGGATGGCATATCATCCATAGCTGCTTGGTGATTACTTCAATTACAGATGCGATCATGAAATCGGATCCTTCGCTTTATAAAAAGAAGTTTAGTTGGAAAGCATTTTTTGTGTTGCTTTTTAATAAAATTCCTAGAGGTAAAGCAAAAGCACCCTCATTTACGCAACCTGCAAACGAAGTTTCTATGGACATGGTATTGCAGCAAATAGATAAAGCGCGTAAAAGCGCTGAATTGCTTTCAACGGTGAATAAAAATAAATATTTTACACATCCTATATTTGGAGACTTACAATTGTCAACTGCGATTAAATTTTTATACGTACACAGCTATCATCACGAAAAAATAATAAGAGATATTTTACAATAAGATGATTAAAAAAATCCCCTCCTGATTTATCGGGAGGGGATTTTAGGTTGAGGCTTTATTAATTACATATTAGTCCAAATCGCAACCAATAGGAGCGCCAGGAGCCATAGCTAATGGTTTTGGCAGACTTACTTTATCTGGACTCTTTATACTTTCTATCGCATATTGATAATGAGCACTATGTATTGGATCGGATTTGGATAAAGCTTCTAGCTTAGCTTTTAATTGCTTTATTCTTTGTTGTGTTATACTGCGCACTTCATAATTAGCATCTGTACTTTGACTTACGCCAATCAACCAATGAAGTGTTTGTTGTTGTGTTTGTTGTTGAATACTACCAGCCAAGCCATTGGGTATTTTAGTATACCAGGTATTTTCGAGAATTTGATCAAGTACGTCGTCCCAACCTATCACACCTGCCCTTGCTTTATTTTGCACCAAACGATTAGCGCGCTCTACGTTAAATAAAAATCCTAATTGAAAATCAGCCAATGCTTCAGCTGCACTTAATGCATCAAAGCTCATGCCAGTTCTTTTTTCAAAAAGTTCACCAACGCCGTAAAATAAAGGAGGGCGTGGGGGAATCAATTGTAAAATGCTTTCAGGAAGGGTTAAAGTTTCTGCGCTCAAACATTTAAGTGCTGCTTTCAAAGCATTTTTTTGTAATTCATTGGATAAAATGGTTGGTTTTATTTGATTTGCATCTCCACGAACGCTATAGGTATAGTTTATACCACCTATTACTTTGGTCACTGCTTCATATTGATAACGATGGTAGTTATACAAGGGAACTAATACATCTTCCAATTTTGATAATGGGGTTCCGTTTGGAATAGCTTGTTCACCAAACTGACTTATTGCTCTTTTTCTGACTTCAATCACTTGATTCAATCCAACAACTGGATCTGCTTGGTTATCCCATAAATGTGCATTCGGGTGAAATCCACTTGCCGATCTCGCATCTGCATCCGCAATAAATTGCAAACCATTTTTTGAGTTCTCAATCAGTAAATTTTGCAATACTTTACTTTCATCTATGGATTTGTTAAAATCTTGATAGCCATAGGTAATAGCGCGTTTATCCCATTCGCCAATTTCATTGGTATAGATATCTGAAAAATCAATGGCTCCTTTGTCATTCACAAATACATTAGGATGTGGGTAATCCATCACTGATGCGCGATTATTGAAACTTGAGGCATAGTTATGTTGTAGTCCTAAGGTGTGACCCACTTCGTGCGCAGCCAATTGTCTTAATCTGTGTATTGCTGCAGTGCGCATTTTATCAGTCACGGCCTGTCCATTAATATAAGGAGACAATAATGCAGTAAATATTAAATAATCCTGTCTAACTCTAAGTGAGCCTAAAGTTACTTGGCCTTTTATAATTTCACCTGTTCTAGGATCGGTGATTGTGGC
>Ga0209353_10000729_pt1 | contig 19486 bp, 21 predicted proteins | sample LauGreSpBDMM15SD_2_FD_187561 | JGI IMG/M metagenome (GOLD analysis project Ga0209353, IMG submission 187561) | Freshwater lake microbial communities from Lake Michigan, USA - Sp13.BD.MM15.SD (SPAdes) (version 2) | ecosystem: Environmental > Aquatic > Freshwater > Lake | place: Lake Michigan...
TCTTGTAAATATGCATGTGCTGGATCCAAATTGGGATGTTTAATTTCTACTGTCTTTGCACGACCAGATTCTGTTGTTATGGCCCTGTTGGGATTTTTAAAATGTTTGTTCATGTGGTTTAAAACTCCAGACTTCTCTATTTCTTTTGCATAGAGTGGTCTTGTTGCTCTTGCTCGATCACTTACGTGCCAACCTTTTTCTTTGTTATGGTGTATAGTTAATTGACCCATTGCGGCCGTAACACCTTCTTTTGTTTCTCCATTTAACATAGAACCAGATACTGCACCGGGATGCATAATTTTTTTATTTTTATTTTCAACTGCAAAGTCTGTGCCGCTTGTAGAACCTGCACCTATAAGGTGATGTGGCATGATACCGTGTTGTTTCAACCTATCAACAAATTTAGATTCATAATGGTGTCCTTTGTTTGGTGGTGCTTCGCCTGGTTTGTGTAGTCTTGAAAGAGGTATAAATTGTTGATTTCCAGATTGATCTCTGGCATCAACATGAATTTTTCCACCAATTCTTCTAACACCTTTTATTTGAACTGAAGAACCGGCCGGTAAATCTTCGTGTTCCGTTGCTAATGTATGCGTGAATTCTTTTGAATTTATGTGTGGTTCAATATATTTTTTTAAATGATCTTCTCCTGCTATACCAGAAGAAGCCATCCTACCACGACCCTCAGTCAATAAAAAGGATTTAAAAGAATGCATCAAATATTCCTTATTCCTGCAAAATTTCTCTTAGAGAATTCCGCACGATTAACAAATTTGTCCGATTCGTTATTGTGATGGAAAACATATCCTTCTGGATTAGCATCTTCACCGGCATGTGAGTGTTGAAATTGTTGGTGTTGATTCATTGTGTCAATCAATACACCTTTTGCGGCCTGTAAATGGCCATGCATCTTAAATACATTGTTATAGTGTTTTTTATTTTTTTCAATTTTACCAAGTTGATCTTTTAGTTCAGTTTGTTTGGCTGTACGATTCTTTTCAACTTTAAGTTTATCAATTTTTTTATTCGTATCGGTTTCTAACCAATTCTTAAAGTTTTGATGATTAGGTTCTTCACTTGTTCTAACTGTATGATTCATATAAGTTTCCAATGAAGCACCAACTCCATGATGTGCTTTTGTACCAGCATACATGTCATCACCATGTGTGTCATGTACTGATTGAGCCATTGCAATATGTTTGTTGAATTTTTTCTGGTCTTCTGGATTGAAATGAACTTTTGTTGTGTCCATTCTAGGGTCAACGGAATATACATCAGGATGTCTTGTAAACTTTTCATGGTTGACTTCGTGTGATGCATTTAGACTTGCTGCGTCATCTCCATGATAAGAAAGATGTGTAACAACACCAATCTTTGCTTTTTTGACTTTGTTGGCCTCATCACCATGTGCAGTGTATGTCAGACCAGAAGGATTTGGATGAAACGAATGTCCGCCATTTTTCTCTTGTTGTTTATCACCCTTGTCGGTACCAAACATCATATCACCTTGATAAACACCCTGTTTAGGTGAAGTCTTAGACAAATGTGTCAGTGCATCTTTTAACTTGGCCGCAAGGCCAGGTGCGTGTCCGTGGTTCTTATCAATATCATTTGGTGTATAGTTAATCTTTGGTGTCTTGTTGAATGCTGACTTGGATGCAACAAAGAATTTACCAGTGCTTGGGTGATGACCGTAAACTAGGGCTGGAGAACCATCATATTTTGTGGTAAGTTCGGAAGTCTTCTTACCTGCCTTGATGTGTTCAGCTGCAGCTGTCAATGACTTGATAGCATGTGCTGTGCCTTTTTCACCTGTTTGTAAGGGACGGTCTTCCACATGCGTCAGGTGTTTAATCTGACGGCTGGCGCCCTCCTCGGGATCCTCTTGTTCGGTTAAAAAGCTCTTGAAAGATAACATTGTTTACCTATAGAAACGCAACACACTTTGGTTGCCCGTGAGGTTATTTATACAACTTTTTAAGTTACATTACGGTTTTTTGAATTATTCGATTAGATATATAATGCTTAATCCAACATATATTCACCATTCAGAGCCAAAACACATCCAGTGTTTACCATATCATATTCCAATAATTTGTCTGGAGGAATGTTAATTAGATGTGAGTGTTCTGTATCTAGACCTCTATTGAACAATTCAAAATTTTTATGTATAACTTGAATATATTCATCAATTAAAGAAAAACACCATGAATATAGTCTGGTTTCCAGTATGTGTGTGGAACCATATGAATTTTGTATTTCTTCTGGCATCCAGCTGTTTAACCTTTTTTTAAATACATATTTACCATAACAATTATCATAATCTTTTAAATCAAAAGAATCTTGTAAATTTACTCTTGCACCCAATTTAAACATCCGTCCCTGCATAGTAGTAAAATCATAAAGACTTTTTAGGTGATGTATGCTATTCAATAATAGAAAGTTTTCACCTATACTTTTTAATCCATGTTTGTTGATTTCTTGAGCTTGTTCATTTTTACTGAAATCAAGAAATATATCCACCTTGGATTTTATGACATCCATTTTCCAATCATCCAATGGATGCACAGAACTATCTGAAAATACAATCAAAGAATCTTTAGTTTGTCTTCTAACACTATCAAAAGTCTCAATAGTTTGTGTGTAACGATCTTCAAAATTAATTACATTGTATCCTTGAAAAGATGGTTGTAAACATGAGGTAACTATAAAAATGTTTTTCATTTATTAACAGCACCTTCATATTTTGACCTTGGCCAATGATTTTGTATTGGTGTTCCTTGTGGCGGCATTATGCTTGAACTAATAATATTATAAAAATCATTATCAAAGCGTGTGCCAATCCACATTTCTGGTTTACCTCTGTTAGAATCAAAGGTATTCAACGGTGTAGTTTTCATTAAGTTTATCCACCAATCATTTTCTTTAATATTCGGTAGTTTTCTAACATATTCGGATTTTGTCCACCAAAATGTACCAGAGTAATGGGGTACAGGCCATGAACCAAAATTAACACCGGCACAAGAATGATTCTCTAATTTTTCTGTACAAATTCTCCAGTTTTCAATACATCCCCAAGCCAAGAATTTTCTCCATAGGTAATAATTAATGAAAGCTTGTGAGTGTCTTTCCACCTTCATTCTCCATGCAGCTGTAACTCCTTTTGAGTGAAAGTATAAAAACTGTGCATCTTCTCTTTTTGCATGTTCTTGTAAATGACACATTGTTGAAGTTTCATCATGCAAATTATTTTTTTCATAATCAATCGTGGAGGTGTATGCCAATGACAAATCTTCTACTTTATCTTCATCCAGATAAAGCTTATTTAAAATTTCAATCTTATGATAACAATTACATATACCAGCAAATAATTCTATCTCACTTCGGCGGCCAATACAAACAACATACATCTTTTCTATGTTGTCATATAGACCAGAATCAATAACATCATATAATTGATCTAAGAATAAATTATACCAACATCCAGTTTCATCTGTCAGATATATGTGATAATATATGTATTTTTTCATTTTTTATTTGTACCAATACCAAACATCAACTTCTGTGTTCAATATTTTTTTACCATGTAAAGCTGCAAACTCATTGACTGCTCTGTTAACATCAGGTATCATGCTGAAATCGTGGCCAGAAAAGATGCCACCAGGTTTAACTTTAGAATAATATTTCATACAATCTGACATTACTCCATCATATGTGTGTATACCGTCAACAAAAATAAAATCAAAGAAACCATCTTCGAATTCATCATAACATACAGCAGAATCTTTTTTATGCATAAAGAATCGTTTGCCATATTTTTTCAATTTATTCATGGCAGTCTGATAATCATTTTCACGACTAGGAACAATTGTGCCATTCCAATCCATATATTGTGTATATGGATCAATAGAATGTAATGTTAAACTCGGAAGAGTTTCCAATAAATATTCAGTTGTTGCAGCAACATCACAACCAATTTCAAGACCAACAACATCAATCTTATTCGATAGAAGTTCTGTAAGTCCGAAACCTGGACATTTGTGTAATGTAATATATGTGTTCACCATAAAAAGCCTCCGTAATCTTTGGGATAATGATTTTTGTAAAGATGTACTATGGGATATTTTGCACTATCCACAGTAGAAAGATCGAAATTTTTGTTGAATGGCTTAATTTCGAATATGCCATTATTGATTACATATTCTTTTCCACATAAGAAATAGAATATCGTCAAAAAACAATCATAGTAACCAAAAGTTGGATAATGTTTTTGTATTTCTTCATAGTGTTGTTCGAATATATTTACTATGAAAAAGTAATTTTGTATGAATGTATCGACTTTAAAGATGGTGCCTCCGCCGGCACCGTAATATGGCCTAGATGGATAAACACCAGAAACTTGTTTACAAAAATCCAATAAAAACTCTGGTACCCAATTTGTTACTGGATGTGCATATAATTCCCAAGAATCTTCTATATGAACTTTACCCAATAAAGTAATATCATCTTCAGCACACATTATATGAGTTTCTTTAGACAAAAGGCAAGCAACATAAAATCTTTTAAGAAATTCTAAAGCTTTATGTTTTGTGAATCCGTAAGGTTTTACTGCATATCCTATATGGTAATCATAATATTGAAAATTACAATTGTATTCTTTTGAAACATCATAATAATTAGGACCAGAATCGGAAGATATAACAATAGTATTTTCTGGATAAAATTTACGTATACTTTTAATAACTTCAATTGAAGCTTCTTCGTAAAATCCAGGAATGTAGAATGATAAAGAAGCCATCAATTAAATTTATTCATTACATCTACAATTTTAAGCAAATCAGATTCACTCAACCACCAACCAATAGGAACACAGGTTTGAGATGCATCAAAACTGGTAACACCAGGCAAGTCACCTTCTTTGAATTGAATTGTTGAATCATACATATCATTTCTAAAGTGTACTGGACTGGAAACGATACCATTGGTTTCCAAATATTTTATAAATTCTGCTTTTCTTCCAGATAAGACATGCATACTTAACAACCAAAATGAACAAGTTTCATCATACGTTGGCATTATTAAATTCGGATTCTTAACATTCTCAATAAGAAATTTTGCATTTTGTCTCTGTTGTAACACAGATTCTCTGGCTTCTGGGATGTTACATAAACCAATCATAGCATTAACATCATTCATATGATATTTGTGGCCAGCTCTTTTAATATTTTGTGTACATCTAAATGATTCTGATTTAGTTCTGTCTAAACCATACCATCTAAGAATTTTAGCTTCTTCTGTTTTTTCTTCATTTGGACAAACCAAAAGACCACCATCAGCACTTGTTAAAAACTTAATTGCTTGTAGACTATAACAAATGTAATCACCACGTTCAGGTTTTCCTTCCAGAAAAGAATCCCATGTATGTGCAGCATCTTCAATAACAGGAACACCAAATGACTTTAGTGTTTTAAAATCACAAATTCTACCTGCCCAATTAACTGCAACAATTGCTTTTGTTTTTTCGTTAACCAATTTCCTAGCAGATTCTGGATCCATTAGTCCGGTTACAGGGTCAATATCTGCCCATCTAATTCTAGCGTGCCGATGAATGATACCCACTTGTGAAGCAAAACAAGTTTGTGGAGTTGCAATAACTTCATCACCGGGTTGTACACCACATAGATGTAGAGCCAAATCAATTGCTGAGGTGCAAGAATTTATTGTTACCGGTCTTTGACTGGTTTTTAATTCTTTTTGTAAAGCAGTTTCAAATTCTTCAACTTTTGAACCTTGGCCAATAAATCCTGATAGTAAAACTTTACCAACTTCTTCCGGAGCTCTCTCCGACATTCTAACTTTAAATAACTGAATCATAATAATACTCCATTTTAATTACTTTACCATCGTCTGCGGTAACCCTAAAACCAATTTTGTTGTAAACAGAAAATGCTTTCATGTTTGTTTTTAATACCTCTAATTTAATTGGTATTTTAAACTGTTCAGAATTCTTTACAAGATATTCAAAAAGGATGTGGCCATATCCTTTAGCTCTCTCAGATTCAATCAAACCACCCGTCAACAACACACAACCATCTTCAATTCTTATATATCCGTAACCAATAATATCACCAACGGATCCACAATAAACTTTATGTAACAAATAAAGTTTATTAATACCTTTATCAATATTTTTATACCAGTTTTGTTGTTGTTCGTATGTTATTTCATCGGTATGTCTTGTCATAAAATTTTTGCAAACATTTCTAATTTGCCGTAACGTTTCAACATCAGATTCTGTTTTTACTGGAATCATTATTAATTCACTCATTATGTAGTCCTAAATGTAAAAAATTGATTGGGGTCTTCTTGGTTAAACATGTTTCTAACCAAACTCTGCCAAAGTGGAACACGATCATACTGATGTACAATGCAATGTGGTTCACCGGCCGATGTTGTAATTACTTTTTTATTGTAATCAAATAGTGGTTCGGGTTCAGTTAAGTTTGGTCGGAAACGTTCCATCTTAGATGGGTCACCAGTAGTGCCAAGTTGTACCGCCCAGCCATCTTCCTGGTTGGTAAACAATACATTATCTTTATAAGGTTGTGTATTGATTAAAACATTATAGACCGCCTGGTCAACAATAGGAATTGGCCTGTTGAGTGAATTGGTGAAGATGTTGAAACACATATCTCTAACATAATCGGATTGGCCACCAAAGGTTCCTACGTTATAGATGATATTGTTTTTGAATCTTTCGTAAACTTCTGGACCATAAGCCTGCATCAAATTTTCATCACCCCAAGATTCGTCTTTATAACGTAAAGATTCGGAACCAGCAACCAATGGTTTGTCTGTGTATTCCTTAATCCATGCACAAGGGTCTCTTTGGAAATATACATCTTTAACATCTGTGGTTACAACAATATCATATTCTTCCCAGTTGTTATGAAGAAAGTCATAGATTGACCAAAATCTTGCAACATGTATTGGTGCATTAATTCTTGGCATATCATGTAACCGAAAACCTTGTTTGAGTAATTCGTTCCTAGTGTCTTGCGATGCATCACCAACAACCATCACTTTATCACCAACAAAACCACAAGAATCAATTGAATCAACCCACGGTTTCAATTGATTGTAATTGTAACCTGTAAATGCACCGATTATTAAATTTTTTGCCATGGGAAAACTCCATTATATTTTTCATTCATTACTTTATTACCAAGATTTCTAAAAATATCATTAAAATTAAAAGGACCTATATCTATATTTAAAGAATTTTTCAATTTACTATTATCAAGTATAAATTGTCTTTGTAATTCAAATCCAGTTTTTTCTATTATTCCACCATGATAACCATTTATAAGATTTTTAATAACTTGGCCAATTTCTAAACCATAATTTGAACTAAGATTGAATACACCAATTGGTTTTTTAAAACATATAGTTTCTATAATTTTAGCCGCATCTTCAATAAACAAAAAATCTCTTTTGGTGTTTTCTGATAAAGTTAATTTAATTTTACCGTCATTCACCAACTGTGACATACAATAACCAACAAAGGAATTTCTACCGTATTCTAAACCAAATATGTTTGAACCCCTAAGAATTGTTACCTGATTAGGAAAAGCAGAAAGTATTTTTACTTCTGTTGTAACTTTATTCTCACTATAATAGTCGAATGGATTCAGATGTGAAGATTCATCATACACTTTTAGTTCCGAACTATTACCATAAACTTTGCTTGTGGACAACATCACATAATGGCAATTACTTTGGCAGGCTTTTAAACCAACTTGAAAATCAACATCCATTGTTTCAGAATATTTATTTGTTTTGTATAGTGGATTTAAAGCACAATTAATCACAACATCATATTTACCTAAATCAACTACACTTAGATTTTTATATGATATCTTGTCAAAAGTATCACTCAAATTTCTGGTTATAAAACTATTTTTACCAACCACTAAGGTCTTTATTTCCGCCATGGGAAAACTCCATTATATCGTTCAGTCATTATCTTATTACCATTTTCGAAAAATTCTTTATTGACGGAACCTGGATTACCATCAACTCTATAGTTACTAGTATATTTACCTGTGCAATCAAAATTAGGAAAATGTTGAGACATAACGGATGGTAATAATCTGTCTGCTCCCCATTTCATATGCCACACCTGACACAATTTAATAGCCACTTCAGTTTTTATACAAAAGGTATTAGTATCTGTTAGGTGTACACCATGATATGTTGGCCATTTACCTAATGATTCACAATCATCATTACATAGGTAGTTACCTTGTTTATCAATGATTTTTCTTAAAGAATAACACCAATCCAATTTATCTTTTTTTATTAAATCTATACATGTTTGTACATGGTCTTTATCTAATATATTATCGTGATCCAAATATAGTACATATTCGGTATCAACTAAATGTGTGAAAGCTGCATAGACACGATGACCATAAAATCCATCAGATCCAACATTTATTGGTAAATAACATCTTTCTAGATTTTTTCGGCTCAAAAAATCATCTGTTAATATTCTAGTTCTTGAATGGTTTTCAAAACCATCAGCAACAACATAACATTTTGTTTCATAGGTTTGTTCAAGTACAGATTGAACAGCATCTCTCAACTCTGGAACACCAGTAGTTGCTATAATCACGGTCGCACTCATAAATCATCCTCTAGTCAGTTTCAATATTTTCTCTATTTGTTTTTCAATTGCAGGTTTACGGTTTGGCCAATAGATGTATTCCTTATCACCTGTACTATGTAGTTTCTTTAGGAAAGGGATAATCATCTTCTCAAGTTCGACCATTCGTTGTTCAGTTTCAGATAAAGTATTTTTAACTGTCTCAACAGTCTTAACACTCTCTTTGATGGCTGAGTTATATTCTTGCTCAGATACGGCAGAGAATCCAAAATCATCTTCTGAATCTTCGTAACTTTTTAAAATTTTATCAAAATCGGTTAGTGGCATTATTTTTTACCTCTAGCAGCCAAAGCCTTTAAATAATCTTTATCATCAAGGTCAGAATCTGATTTTTTCAAGGAATTCTTTACCGCCTGAATTGCTGTGGTGAATCGATAGTTGTAAATTGGATTACTTCCACCACGTTTCAATCTAACTCTCAAACGCAAATTTAATTTAAATTCTTCTGTGCCTAATTTAGCAATGTCTTTACCCATATGGTATAAACCATAACCACCAATTTGTATATAATATGTTTTTTTACTATTATAATAATTTGCTACTGAAGTTTTTGGTATATCAACAAAAAAATCTTTGAAATTTTTATAGTCAAAATCAACATCTTCTTTTTTATATTTACTTGTTGGCACTGTATAACGTCTTGGTGGACCTTTTGGTCCCCATTCTTTATTCACCATATCAAGAACACCAATTTGTGTTAAAAACTCTCTCATTTGTTCTGCTGATGCGGTCTTTGCGCCGCCAAGTTTCCATTTTTCTTTATCTAAATCATAATCAAGTGAACCTTGTCCGAAATCAACATTTAAATCCAACTTAACCTCAACTTTGTAATCTTTACCTTTAAAAGTTATTTCTGCATCTGGAGCATTCGAATCTGCACCGGCACCAGCAAAAGATTTTTTCTGTACACCTGCAGCTTTTAAATTTTTATTAATTGTATTTTCATATAAAAAACCTTTATTGTTGGTATCCATTTTCACCCCAAATAAAAGTATTTATCTGATAATATCAATAGGCTTTCCAGAAGTCCAAACCTCTAACTCGGTTCTCAATCTATTCTCATTCTTTAGTGTGTCAAATCGGTTTGATGCCTTGTTCTTCCACCATGCAATCAAGTTTACCAGATTATGTTTCTCATAGTTTTCACCAGGAATAAGCATATCGGTCTTACAGTTAACGTAGTCTACCATGTTTTTGTAACCATAATCACTGATGTAATATCTTTTTTGCTCTGTCAACTTTTTTGCATTGACAATCGTTTCCATGAATGATACTCCTTCAGGTTGGCCTTTAAGTGCAGATTTAGTTAAAGCTATAATCCTCATGGTGGTTTTTAACTTCTTACTTGAAACATCTTCATCAACAATATCACCAACCTTATCTTCCACAAAGTTGCGTAAATCTTCATAAGGTTTACCATGCATCATGGGAATGAAATCACTATCGGTCAGACCTTTATAACGAATATAAGGCTTCATACCATCATATTGTGATACAGTTTTGGAACTTCCGTACAAACTGGTAGTCTCAAACAAACATAGATTCATGCCATACTTTTTGTTTGCAATCTCACGGACTTCATGTGAGGTACATATACCTGCAAGTAACTTTCCGCCAAGGTAATTGAAACCGAAAGGTTGCGCTGGTACAATCACAAAACCCATCATTGCAGACCCATTGAATCGTTTGGACCATTCCGGTTTCTGTGTAAACACTTGTCCAAGCATTTCATTGCGTGGTTTCATGTTGATTACAGGTGAACCTAATCGAATGAATCCAACGAACTTTCCTGTGTTCTTCTCTTTGACGGCCAATCTTATCTGACGGCCGACTGGTGAAATGTTGATATGTGAACTGGTAATATTGAGTAATGTTTCCCAAGTCTCTTGTGGTATTTCTAGTACTTCAAAATCCATATCATTTGGATGCATTGTGAAGTCTGAGAATAAATCATCTTCTAATGGAAACAAAGGATTGGAAGATAGACCAGACAAAGATGCCAATTTTTGGTCACGCATATAATCATCGACACGATGAAAGTTACCAAAGTAATCTTGAAATACTTTGGCACAATGTAATGCATCATCTTTGGTTAAATTCATACTTTAAATCCATCAAATGATTTCTTTTGTGGTTTTTCTCTGTTGCCAAATGTGTTGAGTGGTTTATCTGGTTGACCGGAATCAGTGATGCCATTTTGACCAGATTGATCCACATCATACAGGCGCATCTTCGCTCTGTCAATACCCAAGGTGAATCTTTTATACATTGTTGGATCTGAGTAACGATTCTTCAACTGTTTGACCATAATCTGACCAAGTTCTTCCAATTCTTCGGAAGAAATCAAAGCAAACATCAAGTCTGCGGTTGCTGGCAGACCAAAACTCTCACTTGTGTCCTCAAGTCCTGGGTCGGATGAAGTAAAACCACTTCTTGTTGTTTGTGTTGCAGATACAATTGGTACTCCGTGTTCAACGGCAAGACCTCGCAATTCCTCGGCAATAGCTTTAACATAGGTGTAACTGTTGACAGTAGCGCCAGCTTTAATTCTAGCACTGCAACAAATGTTAAGATAATCAATAAAGATAATATCAGGAACAAAAGATTTTTTAAGATTGAGCTCGTTGAGTAGGGTGCGAAAATGAGTGGTGCTCGCAGATGCTGTAGGATACTCTTTAATGATGAGTTTTCCAACAGTTTTTTCACGGAGCTTAGCAATCTTCTTATCATACATTTCTTTCGGTAAATTTACTAGATCATCAACCGTAACATTCAATAGATTTGCATCTATTCTTTCTGCAATCTTTTCTTCAGCCATTTCAAGGGTAATGTAAAGTACATTCTTACCTTGTACCATACAGCCCGCAGCCACATGGCACATGAACAAACTTTTTCCCACGCCAGTTCCGGCAAGAGCAATATTAAGCGTTTTAGTAGGTAGACCACCTTTTGTGATCTTGTTAAAGAAATCCAAATCAAAGGGGATTCGTTCTTCTTTACGATGGTAGAATTCATATCGTTCTTCCGAGTTTTCTAGATAGTCATGGCCAACTGAATTATCGAAACTTACAGCCAGAGCGTCCGATAATACCTTGGGAATCGCACCTTTGTCTTGGGTCTTGTCTTTCCCGTCAAGTATGGAAATAGCCCCAAGTACTGCATTGTATATCGCTTTCTCTTGGCAGAATTGTTCGGTTTTGTCAGTAAGCCATTGAACCTTGGATTCTTCATCCTTAGTTTTTGCAATTTCTTGGAGATAAGTTTCACACTTCTCCACTTCGTCATCTGTGAGGTTACGCCTCTCTTTGACGGCCAATACAAGCGCTTCAATCGTTGGTGTAGAATTGTAAGTTTCTGTGAACGATGCAATTTCATGGTATAATGTCTTATCTGTTCTGTCTGTAAAGTATTCTGGTTTTAGAAAAGGTAAAACCTTGCGTAGATATTCTTCATTGTAAATTAGATTCTTTAAGATCGTCTGTTCCAGTTTCATCAACCACTTCCTGTTCCATGTTAGATGACATTATTTCCACCAATAAGTCACCAATATAATTTTTAAAGTCATCATCCTTCTCCAGTTTGGATGGCTTCTTGACTGTCGATTCTAACACATCATAAGCAAAAAGTAAATAGACCTGTTCATTTTCTTCTTTGAACTTTACCTTACCATACTTGAAGATGGTATCTTTGTATGGTCCTTCCAAAAACCTGATATGTACGGAAGACTTGTCATCTTTTGGATAGATGAAGCAATAATCAATACCCTCTGTCATGTTGCACCATTTGTAGTTTTAACATCAAATGTACCTTCAATGTCACTTCTCATAATGTCACCACTGGTAATACTATATTTGGCTTCAACAAATTCATGGAAAGATTTATCTTTAAGTATTGGCGACCAAAATTCTTTAGAATCAGTTTCCTTGATACGCCATTTCTTTTGTTCAATCTCACCAGTATCTTTGTCTACCTTTGAATACCAACCATTGCTAGGTTTGATAACATGTCCGGACTCCAGAGCAATATCCAGTAACCCAGACCATTTGCTAATACCACCATCAAAAGAAACAGTGATAGGGATTTTAGATTTTTCTTTAACATATCTAGATTTTTCCACATTGATGATAAAATTATATCCAACAATTTCAGTTCCTTCTTTTTCTTGTTGTCGGCCAATAATGAAAATATTATCAGCAGAATAGTACGAGCCGGTGCCACCACCGACAATTGCTTTAGGGAACATACCAATTTCCATGTATGTGTGATTCACCACAATCATTGGAATGTCTTTTAAATTCAAGTGTGGTGTTACCATACGAAACAAACTTTTTACCTGTTTTGCTCTGGACATATCAGCAACTGATTTGCCCTCTAACGCATCTTCAACTTCTTTCTTAGATGCAAGATTACCAATCGAATCAATTACAATAATCAAATGTTCACCACGTTCAAGTTCAGTCAACTGTTGCATAATATCAAATTTTAATTGTTCAATATTTGTAAGAGGAGTATGGAGCACCCTGTCTGTGTCAATACCAAAACTGTCAAAATAAGACTGTGGAGTACCAAACTCCGAATCGTAGAATAGTAGTGCTGCATCTTCGTATTTGTCCAAGTAAGATTTGGCCATTAGTAGAGAGAAAGCTGTCTTAAAATGCTTTGATGGTCCTGCCCACATTGTAAGACCTGGTGTTAAACCACCATCTAGTTTACCAGACAAAGCAATATTGATTGCTGGTACTGCCGTTGAAATCATATCCTTCTGTGTGAAGAATTTTGATTTGGATAGAATAGCTGAATCTTTAATACTACTATTCTTTTTAATTTTGTCAAGAATGCTCATTTATTTTCCTTTTTCACGAAACGAATATGGTTCATCATAATCATACTTAGGTTCCAATTTTTTATGTAATTGTTGTTCATTTGAAGTGGTTGGTGGTATTGATTCACCAGTGGCTTCATCAATTATAATCATATTGTCTTTTCTAATCTCTATAGTTTCTTTCTTTTTTGGTTCGGGTTCTTCTACCAATTCTTCTTTGATTGGTGGTACAGGTGGCAATTCTTCATCCGATTTTTGTACACTTCCATTTACACGCCTATCTTGAATTGACATGTTTGCTGCAATCAATAATAACACAGCTAACGGGTCGAATACAACCATGATTAACATGATTACCAGACGAACTGCTTTGTCTACCACATTGGCATCACCGGAATCATAAATTAATTCTGCAACATATTTAATTGGTCCTAAGTCAGCAGCGGTCTTCTGAGCTTCTGTGGCCATAGGCATCCGTTCCTCATTAAGACCACCAATTTTTTTCTGTTCGGCTTCGATTTCAGCAAGGATTCTTCCACGTTCCTTTTGTTGCCCTCTACGGATAACCACTGCTTTCTCGGCACCTTTTTCATCACTTGAGCGACCCATAACTTGGTCCACAGCCTCATCCATCTGTTTGAGTGCCTTGCGATTAACATTAACATTCTCCTTAGATACTTTTATCTTTTCATCAATGAGTGCAATTTTATTTATCAATGGTGCAGCATCAGAAGAATGTTCCAGGTGTGCCTTTGACAAATAACCAAAAATGCCCATTGATGTAATGAGCATTAGAATGAAAGTGGCTATAACCAAATACGATTTCATCAGTATTGGAATTTCTTTCCAATTACGATACAACCAAGAAACAGTTACCAGTTTTGCACCTTCAAGTACAGAACCCATAAGAACAACAGGCCAAAACGAACCTGGAAATATTGCTGCCAATCCAATGACAGAATAATAAGCAGCAACTCCCGACAGCGCCATGGCTGTCAGGAATGTTAGGAAAATCATGTAAAAAAGTCCTCTAATGAATTTGTTTTTTCAGCCGACCAATTCATGCAACGTAAAATTACACTGATTGGTTCCAGAAATGCCTTGTCGAATTGTACATCATAGTCGATGTAGTTGTCAAGCTCAAACTCTTTTGGTATTCTTGATGGAAAAGAAATCACATCATTCTTGAAATGATTTGGCATTTTCAGATAGGTAAATTTAAGTTTTTCACCTTCTTGAATCAATGGGTACTTCTTAGTCAAATCTTTTTGTTTCAGATAATGATTGTACACAATCGCACCACGAACATGGATTGGTGTGCCTTTTTTGAACAACATTACTGGATCGGAATAAGTATTTAGCCCATTCAATCCTCTAGGGAAAGATATTTCTTCCGCAGGCAGTGTTTTAAACTCCTGCCTAAACTTGGCAATAAAATCTTGCACCTCTTGTTCTGTACCAGTCATCATCAACTTAATAGATAATTTCATCTTCTCACGGATGGCAGATGGTGTGGATGATTTAATCATTTCCAAACCCATCACCTTCATGTGTGGTTCAGCATACTGCACACCTTCATTGTTATACACATTTAGAATATAACGCTTCTTGGCAGTCCACACACCTTTATCAGAAAGACCTTCACGTTTCATCTGCATCTTTTGTGCAAATGCATGAACATAATCTGCCAACTCCTGATATGATCTATCAATGTGTGGCTGTAATTTATCTTCACAAACTTTGTCCATGAATTCAATAATCTTTTGTGCAGGCATTTTAACAACACCATCAACACCATAGACCTTGTTAACCAAATCACCAAGGCGTAGGTAAATAGAATCGGTGTCTGATGCAATCACATAGTCCACATTGTCTGTGGACAAAAGCTTGTTCATGTACTGGTTGATTTTTGCTTCAATCCATTTGATTGATAGTTGGCCTGCTGTTGTAACTCCCAGAGCCATGCGTAGGTCATAAAACCTAAAATACTGGCTTCCCAAAGCGCCGTAGGCAGAGTTGAGGGATACTTTCTTTGCGAGTTGTAGGTTATTAAATCTAGCCACACGTTTGTCAATTTCGTATTTTTTGGATTCGTCTTTTTCATTTTCATACTCCTGTTGAGCAGTCAGCATCATCTTCTTAAACTTTTTACGGTCTTGATACATCTCTTCCATCATTGCAGGTAAGAAACCAATCTTATCTGTGCGAAAGAATTGTCCGTTTGGTGTAATAGTTGCATCTTTCAAGCTTGAAATGTCAATTTGTCTTTTCAAGAGTTTATCGACAGATACGCCTTGTGAAAGTATCTCACGCATTTCTGGTGTATATCTTTCCGGTTCAATCAGCGTTTCTGGTGAAATGTTGTACTGCATCATCAAATGTGGATACAAACTATTCAAGTCAAACGATGCAACCCAATTGTGCATACCAACTTGTGGGTCTTTTACATACGCACCCTCAAAGGCCGCATCTTTATCTTGTACTTCACGGGGTGGTACAATGATACCACGATTCAACAGATACGAATATGTTAGTGCATCCCACATACGTGTTTGTGCAAATACATCTTCATAGTTACACTTGGTGTCATATGCAAGTGTCAAGGCCAATTCCAAAAGCTTAAGTTTTTCTTCCAATTTTATAATCAACTTAACGTCTTTGATGTTGTATTCAATAAACTTTTGGAAGTTGAGGCGATACAATGCATGAAGGTTATCGAACTCATCATATGAGATTTTACCTTCACCAAGTTCTACTTGTGCAATGTTATCCAACCGATACGATTCTTGTGACTTGCCGCCAGGTGCATACCATTTATACAATTCAATGTAATCAAGTGATTCAACACCAACAAGACTGTATGCAATCAATTGTCGGCCATTGATATTGGTTTTTCGTTCTGTGATAAAGTTCCACGGAGATAATTTTCTAGCTTCATCTTCACCAAGAATCTTACGAAAACGATTCACAAGATATGGTATATCAAAGAACTTAGTGTTCCAACCAGTGATAACATCTGGCGTATTGTGTGACCACAATTCCAAGAATCTTTTGCAAAGAGACCATTCATCTCTACATTTTACGTATGTTACATTATCGTCATAATTATTGTAATCACCACAACCAAAAACATGGGTCATGCCATTTAGATAGGTTATGGCAATTGCGGTGATTGGTTCGTTGGCCAGATATGGGTCTGGAAAACCATTCTCTGAACCAACCTCAATATCAATTACACCAACAGAAACTTTATCAGCATCCCAATCAACCATTTCGGTATGTTGTTCTGCGATAAATGCATATTCAAATCTGGTGTTACCATAGATTTTTGTACCACCAGCAACATCTTCGAATTGTTTTACATAGTCTCTTGCTTCACGTATGCCATCGAATCGCTTTGGTACGAGGTCTATACCATCAAGAGATTTGTGTGTACCATTACCACGGCGAGCAGGAAGATACAATTGTGGTTCATAATCAATCTTTAGTTTGATTCGTTTACCGTCTTTGACACCACGATAAAGAATTCGACCACCGAAAGACTTAACATTTGTGTAGAAATTAGCCATTAACCTTTGATTAGTTGTTTGTTTGGAAGAATGATACCTGAACCAAAAATTTGATTGTAGTTGTTAATAAAATCTTCAGCAGGAACATAGTAGTATACTACATTCTTCTTGTCAATGTCAATAGTTGAATTTTTAATTTGTTCAGCGTGCATTGGAAATGGTGCAAATCCAACATTAGGTTGACCGTCCTGGCCACGCACCACAGCGATTCCTACTGGATTACATATGGTATATGTTGTTGGTGTTTCGGATTTAATTTCACCTAGGATTTCTTCGTGGGTGATTAATTTAAGTACAATTATAGTCATAATAAAAAACCTTTATGAGTTATGGGATAGACAGAAGAATACCACATAAATAAGTATATAGTGTGTTTTGAGGTCCTATTATATCATTGTTTTGTCATAAAGTCAACACAAAAATGGTATAAAAGATGGATCCGTTAACCCTCCTGGCCCTTGCGAATGGAGCTGTGGCAGCCATAAAGAAAGGTTGCCAACTCTACAAAGATATCAAAAGCGCAGCCGGTGATGTGAAGGGTGTGCTTGACGATTTGGATAAGCAATTCAATAAGCAACATGAGGGCAAGCCTGCCACCAAAGAACAACGTCAGCAGTTTGAGCAAAAGAAAAAAGAAACAAGAGCAAATATTGAGAAGGATCCAAATGATGTTATGTCTGTCATTGGAGATCAATTAGGAACATTCTTTGATGCTATGGACAAGATTGAAGAATTGTTTTATGAAGAAGAAAAGAAATCTAAAGAGGTATACGTTGGTGATGTATCACTAAGCCGTAGAGCCTTGCAACGTGTATTGATTCGTTCCAGACTTGAACAGATGGAAGTTGAATTACGTGAACAAATGATTTACAATGTTCCGGCTGACTTGAAAGATTTGTGGACACGCTTTCAACAAATGCGTGTACAGATAATACAAGAACAAAAAATTGCAAGGGCAATTAAAGAAAAAGAAGATGCAATCAAAGCATCTAAACGCAAAAAAAGAATGGAAACTCTTTCAATGGAAATTTCATTGATTGTTGGAATAATAATAATTTTTATTATAATGGGTGCTTTGTTTACCTGGATACATTTTGATAAGAAAAAAAGATGGCCAGAATTAGAACAAAGAACATACCAACAAGAGTTGGAAAGAGAAAAACAATTAAGAAACGAAAGAATTTTACAAGCAATCAAATATCTTGATGAGAAAAATCAAGAAGAAAACAAAAAACTAATAACACCAGATGAAAAAAAATAAGTACACATTTTTAGAATGGGTATTTGACAATGTGGGGTTTGGTAAATTTATTTTATTCTTTTATGTATTCATTCTATTAATTGGATCAGGACTATTGGGTTTCATTTGGTGGTATACCAAAGACTACAGATGAAAAACAAATTAATTTTTACATTGTTGACAACCAGTGCAACGTTGATGGTTATAAACCCGACCATCAACATAAATTTTATGCCGGATGCTATCATATATACAAAAGCATCTTCAATTAACGATAAGAACTATTGTCAATTGGAAAAAAGTTTTACGAATGAAAAAGGATTACAAGTCTGTGAATACAAATGTTTGGTTACCACCAGTCAAAAAGGTGAAAAGAAATCCATATATACAACCTCATTTAATAATGCTAGAGCTTGTAAACCACAAATTGAATCACCATGATTCAAAACTTTGATGAGGTGTTTGATTGTTATACAAAATTTTTACTTATTTGCTATTTTTCACCATACTTTTTAATCAACAAGTTGTCTCAGCAAAACCCATCACCGCAAAATCCTGGTTGATATCAGATATACGGGGTAATATTATTGATGGTGAAAATATTGATGTGGTCCGGCCAATTGCTAGTATAACAAAACTGTTGACTGTCATGGTTGTTTTAGATGCAAACCAAAATGTTGATGAAAAAATAACAATGACAACAAAATTGGCCGACAAGTTACCAAGAAACAATCAAAAATTAACTAGGTTGGAATTAATAAACCTAACAATAACAGCCAGTGACAATAGAGCTGCACTAACTCTTTGTGAACATTATCCTGGTGGATTGGTTGAATGTGTACAAGCAATGAACCAAAAAATTAGAAGTTTGGAAATGACAAATACAGTTGTGTATGAACCAACCGGATTAGATGCACGAAATGTTAGTACTGCAAGACAATTAATTAAACTTACAAGAGAAGCAAGTTTCTATGGCAACATCAGATACGCTAGCCGTAAGTCTGAAATAAAAATACAAATTAAAAATAAGTGGTTTGTTTTTCGTAATACCAATCCATTGATTGGCACTCACCAAAATATTGTTGTCAGTAAAACAGGATACATTAGTGCATCTGGTGGATGCATAA
>Ga0209353_10000730_pt1 | contig 19471 bp, 12 predicted proteins | sample LauGreSpBDMM15SD_2_FD_187561 | JGI IMG/M metagenome (GOLD analysis project Ga0209353, IMG submission 187561) | Freshwater lake microbial communities from Lake Michigan, USA - Sp13.BD.MM15.SD (SPAdes) (version 2) | ecosystem: Environmental > Aquatic > Freshwater > Lake | place: Lake Michigan...
ATTGATTTATAGTAGGATCTGATAAATTAGTTTTATAAATTGAAGTTAATTCAAACGTTTCATTAGGAACGAGCGTACCACATTGCCATTCAAAAACATTCCCGAAAGATGGACCCCATGTGTTTACCGTAGATCGTTTATAATAAATATCACTAGAGTCAAAAGCACTATAAATTCCACTATCTATTTGACCGAGTTGAGTAACTCCACCTGTACTTGTATATAAATTAGAATAATATTCACTGCTAAAAATAGGTGTATTGCTATTAACTAATTCACTTAAAGTTTTAGACACAGTACCTTCATACCATAATGTTACATTTTGATAATCTCCTGAACAATACGCTATAGTATTTGTAGCATATTTAACGTTTATAGATGATGATGTAGACACACTGCCACAATCAGTAATCTTTATAATTTCACCAGAAAGATCTATTTCTAAAATTTTAGATGCAGAACTATCAGATACTGGTACTAAATTTATAATAGAACTAGATGGAATCACTTTGTTAATCAAACTTGCATCATAATAAATAGAATCACCTGGAACTGCCGGAATTTCAGGCGTAGAATCAGTAGCTGGAATTGCATTAATACGTGCAACTAGCTGAGACACATTATTTGCTTGAGAAGTAGAACCATACGCTAAATTATTTTTAGCTGCAAAGCATATTGAATCCGGATCATTTCCAAACGATCCAATATTCATTTGAAATGTCGGTGTTGACATAATACTAAAATTAACTGTAAATGACGTAGATTGTCCACCCTTTGAATCAGTAGCTCTTATAGTCCAACTATCATTACCAAATATACCCAAATTTGGTGTATATTTCACATTTACAACATTTCCAGTTTGACTATTTATTGTTATAACACCTTTCGTTGGATTAGTTATAGTAGATAAAGTTATAGCGTCTCCATCAGAATCGGTAACGGATACATTAAAATTACTAAAACTATTTTGTGTTACATAAATTGTCCCTGTATTTACAATAACTGGAACTGCATTTGCAGGATTAATTGTTATTGTAGCTGGTGGTGAAGTTTGATTATATCCATCTGTTACAGTAAATGTAAATGAATCAGATCCAATAATGGAAGCTGTATGTACATATGAATACACAGCCGAACCAGCAACACCGACTCTAGTCAATGTGCCTTTAGTAGGTTGAGCAACAATAGTATAAAATAAATTAGTAGTAAGATCATCTAGACCTGTCAATGTAATTGACAATGTTCCATTCCAAGAAACACTATATGCAGCACTTATTGCAATCGGTACACTGTCTGATGTAGGACTTGGTGTAGGTGGGATTGGTGTAGCTGTAGGAACCGGAGTTGCAGTCGGTGGAACCGGAGTTGCAGTCGGTGGAACTGATGTTGGAGTTGGTGTCGGTGGAACAGGAGTTGCAGTCGGACTAGCACACGCAGCAATATCAGTTATTTTACCATTAGTATCAATCTGAATAGTCTCCGAAGTATCTCCTATATAATACCATTTATCAGCGCCATTAAACGCTAATGATTGGGCAATATCAGTGTATAAAAACACATCTATTACAAGCGCTGCGCCAGTATAATATAAAGTTAGGTTGCCACTCGCAGCTGGCCCATTAGTACATGCTAAAACACTAGTTGCGTATGGAGTTGTCTTAATTGAAATTGATGCCATTTATATAAATCTTTTATTAAACAGAGTTCCTGTCTCTGTTATATATCTAAGATTTATTAGTTAGCATTAGGCAAATCTAGTCAACTTAGCAGCTCTAATTGAATTTAGATTTTTACCTGCTGGACTATACTTAGCAAATACTTCAATATCAAATGAGAATTGTTGATCGTATTTATCAAATATGTCTAATCCAATTTTCTTAGTATATGTTAAATTAGGGAAAGTTAATTTAGCTTGACCTCCAACTCTACCAATATCACTAGATGAATCATTACCAAAATAATCAGTCATTCTATATTGGAACATAATGTCAACTGACAATGATTTAGAAGTGTCTAGTGTACCAACTGCAGATTTAATTTCTTTTCTACTTTGTTTAGCATCACCTTCTACTCTTAATGTATTTAAATTAATCGGTGATAAAAATAAGAAAGCTCCACAAGAACGACCACCTAAAAGATATTGATCATTTGCATCAAATGACATTTTAAAAGTTCTATCACCTGCTAAAATTAAATTAGATGTTTTTTGGAATGCTAATTGTTTAGTAGATTGAATCGAATCTACTGCTGAAACTGCAAATGAATTTCCAATAAAATTATTTATACCGCTATATATAAATGAAGTTCCAGTTGCATAAGTTGCAGTAATAGGCATAGTATAAATAGCATTATTTACTATGGCTTGAATATTATTTTGTTGTTCAGTATTAGTAACCGCAGCATCATTTGCTGCAATATCTTGTAAATCTGCATATAAGTTTTGTAAATCTGGATGATCTTTGTGTATGTATAAACCATTATTATAATTAGCAGCACCTACACTAGATACACTACATACATCTATTTTATCTTTAGTAAAATCTCCAGAGATATTTCCAGTAACACCGGTCGTACCCTTACCAAAAGTTCCAGTCCATATAAAATCAACAGAATTACCATTTCCAGTTGGAGTAATTAATTGAATTGTATTAGCTACACCTTGAAATGTTGCATAACTAATAGGATATTCATAATTTGTTAAATTTGGAAGTGCTCCAGACAATAATGATTCAGTAACATATAATGGATTTTGATTAGCAATATCCATAAATCTAGAGTAAACAAATTGCCCACGTCTTTGAGCAGATTGATATGGTGCTTCAGCTAATAATGCATATGAATTAATAGAAGTAGCATCTATGTTTTGATATTGAATAGGCACTAAATCATATTTACCTTCAGATGTATAATAATTATCTGAACTAATTTTATTATCAGTATCTGCAATTCCACTATCATTTAATCTTACACCGAAACCGCTATCTGCAATTGCAGAACCTGCAGAAGTAGATCTATATGCTGGTAAGTTTCTATCACCAACCAATCTTGAAACTAGTTCTAATTTAGTAGCCTTAGTATTTTCTAATAAAAGTTTAAATGTTTTAGTAACAATGTGACCTTTCTTAATAGTTAAACTTGCAACTTCATCTGTGTAATATCCAGCGAAGATTTGGTTTTTAGTATCATTGTTGATAACAGTAACTGTACCGTCTTCATCCATGATCTTAACAAGAAGTTCACCAATTTCCACTTCAACTGTAACTTTAAGTGATGCTATTTGAGCTTCTAATTCTGCAATTTTATCATAAACCGAAATTGGTTTTTGTTCAGCAGATAAGAATCCTGAAGCAATACTTGTTGCACTGTGTGCATAATATTTTTCATTAGCACTAAAGCTATCGTCTATGTGTGTAAATACACCTTTAGATGTTAATTCTTCTGAGATTTTAACAGCAGCCGTTTCAGCAGCGTTAGACATTAACAATGCTTCTACATTTGTAGTATCAATTTCAGCAATTGGGAAATCAATAGTAATTGCTTCAGACCAATCAGAATATATTGGATTTGCTGGATAACCAGCTTCAGAAACAGATTTAACTCTGATCTCTACTAATTCACCTTCATTAATTGAAATATCTAATTGATTAAAGTTAACTTCTTGTGCATCTTCAACCAAACTAGCCTGCCATGCAAACTTACCAGTAACAGAATCTCTATATCTGTCTCTAGCTTTAGTTGTCATTTCATTCCAATTTGAGAAAACCGCAGTTTTTTGTCTTGTACCTTCAGTAAATGGAAGTTGTGAAACTTCACTTGCTTTTCCACTAGTAGATAAGTATCTATATTGTATAATAAATTGTACAACGTTTTGATCAACAGTATCTGCAACTTTTTTAGGTTCTGGAATAGCCCAAAAACCTCTAACTCTATATTTTGGAGTAACTGTAGTTGTATTAGAACCTGAAGCCAATGATTGAATTTGGTTTACAATACTATTATATAAACTCGTTTCACTAGTTCTTTCAGTGATAAGAGAATTTAATTCGTTTTTATCTTTATCTTTTTGAATACTTGATTCATATTTCTTAGTAGAAATTTCAGCTCTTTTCTTAACTATAATTTCATCTAATTTTTTAATCTTCTCTTCAACAGAAACTTTGTCAGCTGCTAACTTTTTAATTTTGTCAGCGCTGTCATTAGCTGTAAGGTGTGTATTAATTTGTACTACCTTAAAGTTATTAAGATCCAATGCCGGAGCATCAGGAGTAATACCCTGTGTTGCTGGTGGAATAGCATCTTCTTTAAGAGCATTAATATATCTACCAAAGTCAGCGACTTCATCTTTGTAATAATCATCTAATCTTATTGATGAACCATCTTCCTGTACTAATGTTAATTCATTAGAATAAAAGCTAATACCAGGTGACCAGTTTTCTGCTAAGATTTTAGAATCAGGATCTATTGCTTTAATAAAAATTAAAAGTCTTTCATTAAAACCTACATTAACTTGTATGTTTAGATTATTATCATCATTTTTATAAATTCCTAGTTGATCAGCACCAATCTTAACAGATTCATAACCTTCAACTAATAATAATTCTACTTGATTTGTAGATCCATCAATTCTAGTAATTTTATATCTGGTATTTCTAAGACCACCTTGAACCATAAGTTCATCACCAACTTTTAATGTTTCTGTTTCAGCATAAGCCTTTGTAGAATCACTATATGTTAATTTATCTAAAGCGTATAATTTTATACCTCTCTTGGTTGTAACACCATCGACAGTTTCTTCTCTCTTAGAATTGTTAATTTTTAATACATCAAATTTACCAGTGTATTGTGCATTTCTATAAGGTAAATCTCTAGTGTCTTCATCTAAAGTATATGCTAAACTATTGTTTGCAATATCTCTAATTGCAGTAGCATAATCTATATTTTCTTTATTCTTAAAGTTAGTGTTAAAATAATCAACAGTAACTGCATTCGAAGAATCAAATAAAATTCTTTTAACTAATATCTTTTCAGTACTAGTAGGTATTTGTCCACCAACATTAATAGTGGTAGTCAATAAAGGATTTAAGAAATCTTCAAAGAAATAATTAGGTTTGGTTGAAAAATTAACAGGTCTATTAAACACTGTAATATCATTAGCTGGAGATTTTAAAGTAGATGTAATAATACTTTGATAAGTACCATCTGGTAACTTAATTCTAGTATTACCCTTACCTAAACCTGCTAAAGATTTTAGATTAGTGTCTAATCGTTCTAATTCTCTTTTCATATAACCAAATGACGGCACATAAACTGTTTTAGTTCCATCAGTAGTTATTATCTCAAGAGGTACATCTTGTTGATCAGTCGTGATTGCTTCATTAATTCTCTCAAAAGTTTTTAAGGAATTAGCGTTGATCTCAAGTAATTTCTTGAGTGAATTAGAAATAGAGTTGTTAGTATTCATATTATCTTAAAATATCAGCTTCGAATTGATAATTAGCAGGGTTAATACATACTAATTCAATATACGGTTTGTTTGTTATTAATTGAGTTGCGTCTATATCTGCTATTAATTTGTCAAATCCAGTTGTTTTACTAGTCCAAATTTTAATATTATTACCAGACATATTGATTGTGTCAAATGTGATTTTAAAAGTTTGACCGCTTTTCCAAGCAGTAAGACTATCATCAATGTATATATTAAGATTACTTTCAGGATCAGAATTATCTCCATTAGGTTTTCTAATCAAACCTTTAAGACTTAATCTATTTGTAAAAGCTTCTAGTCTAGACCAGATTGCAAATTTACCAGAACCGTTTCCAACATTTCCTGCATCAAACCACACTGTGCTTGATAATTGTGTTGCAATTGCATTAGCAGCCATATTCCAAAGGTATACACTATTTAAAGTATAACCATCAACTGTATTGTTAATTTTAATTTTATTAGGAATAGATTTATCAACTTCTGTACCTTTACCTGCAAATAAAACATCAGTATTATATTGTAATTCTACTGGTATTGTTCCATCAATTAATGAATTGATTTTATTATGTGCTTTTGTAATTAATTCCAAAAGAGAATTAGAGTCTGCTAATTGAATAGAAGCATTTTGAAATGAATCTTCCAAAGAAACAATTCTACTTAAAAGTGCCGTAGCATTTTCTTTAGCAGCAACTATATTTTCAATAGCATCTAATCTATTAACAACTGCACCGTATCTATTATTTGCTTGAATTAAAAGTTCAGTAGCATTTTCTAGTGCTGTAGTTGTATCCATGAATAAATCCATAGAAAACGTAGTAAAGTCATTTATACTAGTTTCAACACCTACATTATCTAATGATGAATTAAACTTTAAATTTAATTTTAAAGAGAATGCATTACCATTTAAACCTGTAATCTCGTTTGGCTTATACTTAATTTGTTCGTTGATCTTAGAACCAGGTCCATAAGAATCTTGAATATCATCAAGTATTAAAATACCATATAAATTTGTTGCTCTATTAGCAGGTACTGATTGACTATAAATATCATAGTAAACTAATATTGCATTGAAATTAAATTTCTGTCCTTTTTTAGCAAAATCTAATAATGACTTTACATCAACTGAGTTATTTATTTCTTCGTATGCACTTGCGTCAAATTGAATACCTACGCTATTAGTCGCATTCGTTTGAATATTGTAATATGGTCCACTACTTAAAGCATAATCATCAACTATTGCATTAATATTAATATTAGGATCAGGATGTGTTTGTCCCGCTCTACCTTCTATATAATCACTAGCATATAATTTAGTAGCAGATGTATTGTAATTCGATGGCTTAAACAAAACCGTTGGTGTATAACCAACTGAAGTAGGAACATTAATATAAACTTCGTGATATGTATTACCTTGATAAGCAACATCATTCTCAACGTCAATAGTCCCTAAATATTTAACCACTCTGTCATAATTATCACTAGCTAAATTTCCATTAACTTTCTCTGTATAATTACCTAAAAGAGTTTGATTAGAATCTGCTGTAATAAAATCAATGGCACCTAAAGAAGATAACCATTTAAAGAATATTTTTTCAGCATCTGATTGTAAAATAATTGGATCGTAGTCATCATCTTGCAATAATAACTCTTCCATGTTTAATGCGTAATTTTGAAACGTTTGCGCAAAATCAACATTAGGCATTCCAGCGATATACGCTTGACCAGAAGGTTGTTTAAGGTTTAATTCAAAATCTATTGTGTTAGAACCATTAACTGAATCAGTAAAATCTGGAAGATCTAACAAAGCATATTTGCTAAATTCAAAATTTAAGTCTGAACTGTTAAAAGCTCTAGTCATATCTCTTGCTGAAGAAGCAAAAGCATACATTGTGCCTCCCATGGGCTGCGGTATTCTAACTAGAGGAGTTGCCATTTATTAATTAAATTTTGTTTTTATAATATATCTGCTTTATAAGATGAGATAACATACCATTTGTCATTAAAACATCTTAAAGTTACTGTAGAATTTAATCCTGTCAATGCAATTGTACTTGCACCTAATGTAACACCTGCACCAGCTAATATAGATTTAGAACTCGCAGCTACATTAATAATAGTTACCTCTTGTCCATCTGTTGCTTCTGGTAAAGTAAAATTACTATCAACAAAATATGTGATTGCAGTAATAACTGTTGGTGTAACTTGTGTAGTTGGGATTGCAGCAGTACCTAATACTCCGCTTTTAATCAAAGTACCTCCAAATTTAGCACTTGATGCAAATGTAGCAGCAATGTTAAATATAGCGCCTAAATTATTAACAAGTAATAAATTTACACCTCCTTGTGCAACTGTTAACGACGAAGTAGAAACACTTGCGAGTCCACTTAATGTTAATGTAGTTGGGTTTAATAGTGCCGTAACAGATGCTAACTCGTCGTTTAATAACTCAAAGTTACTATTGATAATCGGTCTTGATGAAGAAACTGAGTCAGTTCCTAAGATTTCAGTAATGTTTGCCATTTTTATTGTTTTATTATTTTACTTTTAACATGTTTCTTTTTACAAGGTTTTTATTACCATGTGTGTCTTCAGCCTCTAATTGAATCGAATAGTATCCAGGTTCTTTAAAGATGTACGTCAGCCACATATTATTATAGTATATATCAGTGATTTTTGGGTTACTTATATTTGTGATTGTCCACTTAGCATTTTTTCTACCAGGAAACTTAGAAATATCGGTAGATATTGTTACGTGTGTTGATCTTTCAACTTCAGCGTAATTCGTAAATACTCTAGTATCATCCCATGTTGGATTAAAATGTTCAACGTGTGTTTCACCGGTTACATTAGAATTAGAAGCAGGATTTATTTTAACAATAGAAACTGTATCAAAATCATATATGCTTGAATATTCCCAACCCACAGCTAAAATAAATCTAAATACATCATTCGCACCATTATCATCTAGATCTTCGAATATTGCGTTATAATTAAATTTACTAATAACAGGATCAGTGCTTGCATTTAATTCATCCATTATTTGTTTCCATCCATTTACATCATTAAAGGTAGTAGGAGTTGTATTCATAATAGTATGTTCACCTATGCTAACTGCGCCATTTACAGGATGTTTGTATTTAATAACTAATTTATCACCTTGTTGTATGTCATTAATTTTAAAACTTGAAGTTAAATCAGGTCCAACTCGCATATAATTCCATGCGATATGTTTACTGTCTTCAAATCTAAATGTAGATTCATCCCAAGTGTATGGTCCAGTAGTCTCACTAAAACCAGTTTCAGAATATATGTCCATATATCTTCTGACAATCGAGAATCTTAAACCTTGATCATCTTCCATGTGTACATAATTAGCTCTATCTAAAGTCAAATAAAGTGTAGCTAAATTATCTTCAACTAATGTCTTATTATCTTGAGGTGAATTCCAATAACCACCAGCTTTATTCCATGATAATTTCTTACCATCCCATGTGTCAAACTCTAACCACTTATAAATTCCATAAAGTTCTAGATTTTTTAATTTAACATCTATAACATCATTCATTCTATAATGTGATCTGTGTCCAAATAGATCATAAGTTCTCATTTCCACACTATAAGAATCAGCATATGGTAATATCAGTGGAAGTACCAAGTAATCATCTATCGCACCTCTATATGTCTGGTTAAAACCTCTTTCTTTACTTGTAACTACCCATTCTATTTCATAAACCCATGCTTTCCACCAATTGTTCCATGTTATTAACAAAGTTGAATTTGGATCATGAGCATCTTCCCATGTAAACTTAGCTTCGTCCCATACATCATCAAATGAATCAGTTCCATCTAATATAATTGGACAACCTATTGGAATATTTGGATTGTAAGAATATAATTCTCTATCATGATACGTTTCATAAAACTTATAAATCGCATCCTTTAATTCTATTCTATTTGCAGGTGTTAAATTATCTTCTTTACCTATTCCTAAATTTAAAAATAAGTTGTAACTACCTGCATCATTGTTTTGATCTAATGATGGTTTAAGAACCATAGACATGTCTTCGATAAAAAGATCTCTATCACCTGGAACAACCTTAAATTTAATTCTATGACCTTCACTAAAGAAATCAATAGCATTTTGATTATTCCAAACGTTTAAATTTCTCTGATCAAAATAATCACCTTCAGCAGTTATATCAATAATCTTAGCTTGAAGGGGTAAGTACTCTTGTTGTAACTTAGCTTTTAACCCATATAATTTAATTAAAACCTCTTCAGGTGTATAATCAAATGTTTCAGTTACATTAGGAATATCCCACTCGTCATATGTACCATTAGGTTCATTTAATCTATAGACTAAACTAAACTTACTGGTTTTTTTCATAGTGTTAGATGGCAATTTAAAAGCTAATTTCTTTCTAATTGATTCGCCTCTAACTGATGAATGTGGAACTGGAACAGCAAATAATTTACCAAAATTCTTAACTGAACTATCGATGTTTAACCAATATTCTTTAAGAGTTAATTTATCGTAACCAAAGAAGTCAATTGCATTTAAAATTGCTTTATATGTACCAACAAATGGTTTAATATTGTGAAGTTCTAAAAGAAGTTCCTTTCTTTTTTGATTTAATAAAATATAATCAGGAGACATTTCACTAATGTCATGATCTTTAAATAATAAGAAATCTGATTCTGATAAAGATGCTCCAAAATTAGATAAAAGAACCGTAAGTCTTTCGTCTTCAGCTACAACTTCTCCATAAAATTCAATAACAGCTATTAGAGTTTTAACTCCTAACTTATATTCATACACATTTAAGTTTCTAATATGTGGACCTGGAGTTGTAGAACTTAATGCAATATTAAGTTGAATAGCCACATTAGAACTAGTGTTTAAATATTTAATACCATCTACAATAGAATCAGTATTTGAATTATCTAATAAATCAATTGCTTGTGACTTTAATTCTTTGATAGTAGGAATATTTCCAGTGTTATCAATGTCATATAAAATGATTGATGTGCTATCAAATTTATTAGTCTGTTCCCATTCAAATATAAATTTAGTAGGATCAGAAGTTTCTGCCGTAGGAAAATTAATATTAGGATCACCATTAAAGATACATTCTTCTACGATGAACAAGTTAACAGTTTCATACAGACCTGCAGAAACTTGGGATAAATGAACAGTACCTTCATATACATCATCTTCGTCTTTCTCGAAGTTCAAGTCATATTCTAATCCCCTAAAAAATCTTAAATTATCGTACATTATCTAGTTTGGTTATCGTCTTCTTTGACGGTATAATTTTTATAGTTCTTAAGGTATCTAACGCCTCTTAATAAAGCTTTTAAATTATCATCTAAAAACATTAAGAAGTATCTAATGGTTTCATTTCTTTGAATGTGACCAGATAAAGCTCTACCTATAAATTCACTCGGTGGTAAATTTTCATAGTCAAATCCAGTATGCAATCTAGAATCTTTTCTAGTTTTCACACTATCATATCTTCTAACTCTTCTGTATCCAAATAAATTATCAAATAATGCCATTACTTAAGTGCTTTTCTATTTCCAGCTTGTATTCTAGTGTAAATTGTTCTAGGTACAGGATCTGCTTCGAAATTAATACTAACTGCAGCCTCAGCATTCATTAATACATCATCTTCAATAACATCACCATCTCTATCTAACCATCCACCTCTAAATACAGCAACTTCTTCTTTCTCCATTATAATATCACCCCATTGATCCAAACCTTTTACAGTATCTGGTATATCCATTGAATATTTAACAGGTACTACCGTTACATCTTCAATTCTCTTAAAGAAAACATATTTTTGTTTACCATTACCCACAGTTTCCAATGTTACAGGTTCTTGTGGTACAACACTCACGTTAACAGATTCATAGTAACCGTTTCTTAATGTGGTTTCTTCAGTTTCAGAAATAAATTTAACATTCACTGCATCAATTCCCGCAACTTCCTCTAAAATATAAACTATATCAGATTTAGGTAATTTATCTCTTCTTGTAATATTCAATAAATATTCAGAAACTTTAGCTCTAACAGCATTGTATATCTCGTCTTTGGTGTAACCTTCAAAATATCTAATATTAATATCCATGCTATAGTATCTTACTTGAGGTTTAACAAAAACAACTTCAGTAGTTACCATTTGTTGTCCGCTATCTTCTAATACCTTATGCATTGCGTCATATTCTCCTTGATCTAAAAACATTTCAGATTCTGGAATATTAAAATAATCTTGGTTTTTTGCAAGTTTCTTTTTAATATCAGGAACTGCGAAAATATAAATAACATTATCATCATCCAAATATTGGTCATCAGTTGTGTTATATGCATCTATATAAGAGAACATATTATACCTTGATAAGAAATATTCATAATTATCAGGAGTTGCTAATACAAAAGATTTACTCGTCATTGGTGTCATAATCTTTGTAAATCTAGTGTCTTCTCTATCACTACCCATTTTAGGCGATGAAGTAATAGTTACATCCAAAAATTGATTTAAATCATGTTCATTACCATTTGAATCGGTACCAACTGCATCCCATTTAATAGTTAAATCAGGTGAATCATCTAAATTACCTGTCATTCCATTATGTTTTACATATTCTATTTCGATTGTAGCACCATTTGGTGGTATCATTCCAAAACTTCCATTACCAAAATAAAGGTCTAAACCTCCACTAATTCCAGTCTTAACTAAATATGCTTTTTCTTCAGAACCTAAATCATATAATGATTCATGCTTTGTCCAAAGTTCTCCATTAACACTAACACTTATTTTATTATGATCTGTTATACCACCTGTATTAATACTAAATGATTGTAATTTTTCACCACTAGAAGTTAATGTTTGTTTTTCAAACTTACCCTGAATAATAGCAGTCTTAATAGATCTATAATTTGTTTTTTCTAATTTAAAACTATCGTTAGAATTTAAAAGAGTATACATTAATCCATTAGCATCAAATTTAAGTTGAGCTCTAGATTGTATATTTAATGTATTTCCAGCAATCTTTGACATATCTGCTCCGGGTTTCCATCTAAATTCAATCTCACCAGTTGCAGCAAATCCTCTAGTAGCATCATGTCCAGTTAATCTAGCCATACCATATATAGATTCTGCTTGTTGAGCAGTATATATGTTTTGTTCTACTACTGAATCTTCAATGTAGAACATAATTAAATCAGATATTTCAGATAATACTGAAATTATTTGGGCAAACGGTGAAGCCACCGTAAATAGAGTGTTAGCTCTACTGTAGACCCTAGAAATATACGTCTGAGCATCTTGTCTGATGTCAGCTGCACCTGTTCTAATTCTACTTAAAAATTTTAATTCAGCCATTATTGTATTTACTTTTTTATAACATACTTATTTTTATAGAATATCTGCTATCTATTGTAATATCTATAAATGCAATATCTCTAACTTCACCTTTCATAAATGTAACATCTACACCAAAATTATATTTATTAGCTAGAGGACAATATCTATTTATTTGATCAGTTATTGTAGAAACTATATTATATTCATTAACATTTAAATCATATATAAGTGTTTCCAAATTACAACCAAAATTCTCAGAACCCATAACTTCTCTCGTATTAGTAAATAGAGCAGTTTGAATCTGCGTGATTAACATTTCTATTTCACTATTAGTTTGAACCTGGTCTTCGTCATAATTAGGGTCAGTTGGGTGTTTTATATATAATTCCATCTATGTATGTATCTTCTTTATTTAGGTATGCATCATCCAGTCTACGCCTTCATCTCCTTTGATTTCTTCTTCTATAGCTGAAAGTTCATCATCTCCCATAGATTTGATTGCATCATAATCAAAATCAACATTACCCGGTAAAGCAAATTTAAAAATACCTAACTTAGTACCTAATGATTGTTTGATTTTAGCACTAACATATCTAAAGAAAATTTCATCGTCATATAAAGCACAATCTGGAATTGTTTCGTAAATTTCTAAGATCACATCACCTTTAGGTGTATCACCTAAAAACTTAAGTTCTCCAGTTAATTGTGAATATGCATAAGAAATAGGATTCTCTAGGATCTGTCTAGACAAATCTGCCATAGATGCATTCAATACATAGTATTGTAATTCTTCTGCAGCCTCAGCCATACCAGAACCTTCGTACATACCTCTAAATAACATTCTTTCCATAGAGAAGTCACCACCAGATTGAAATCTAAGATCTAATCCACCGCCTTGACCACCAAATCCTGAAGCTAAATCATATAATCCATATACAGAATAAACTCCACCTCCACCGTCAACGCCAGGGCCAGGTAAATTAAGCGTTCTAGTGTTTTTAAAATATTCAGAAGAAAACACATCATTTGGAATATGATAAAGATTTTCTTTTACGGCATATTCGTATTTCTTATAGAACCATTTTTTAGATCTCTTAATTATATTAATAATCTCTTTTTGTGGTAAGTTAACTGGAACCATACAAGCTCCTGTAATTTCGTCTGCTATTTCATCTAGAAATGCATTTAAACAATTCGCACTGAAACTTCTTCCAGTAGTTAAATCATTATTTGAACCGCTTATAATTTGACCCATTTTATTATTTTATTTTTTTACTTACTACTATCTCTGTTTCTTCAAATCTAGCCGAATCACTTATGAAACCTTCTCTGAATATTCCACCTATCATTTTACCTTTAAACATAGTGTCTCTTCCAGCAACATAACAATTGGTTAATTCACAACTTCCGTGAGTATAACTAGACTCTACTTTAGAGTCTTTTATTTTAGTACCTTGATATAAACTTCCCCACATAATAGCAGAACCTGAAACTTCACAATTGTAAAAACTACAATTAGTTAAATTACCAGCAAGTTCACAATCAATAAATTCAAAATTCTCTAACATATAAACAGTTGGGAATTTACCATCTTTTACTTGAACTGCACCGTAATCTGAATCATAGTTAATAGTACCCTCAGTCATAGATCCATTTACTAACAAATCCATTACTCTCATTTTAAATCTATCCCAATGCACCTTTATGATAATAGGATTATCTTGTAGATCTGCTAATATTTTGATTTTAGGCCAATGTTCTGAGACTTTTGTATAATCTCTAAGCATGTCAGAAACTGGCTTATTTTTATTTAAGATTTTTTGTAATTCTATTTTATTTTCAGGAGTAAATCTAGAGTCATTACATGACTTCCACATTTGAGCTAAAAATCTTTCAGTTAGATATAAAATATCATCTACTTTCTTTTCATAATCTGCTCCACCTAAATATCTAAACTCAAGATAGTTTTTCTCTTTTTTAGAGAAGTTAATTCCGTAATATTTAGTGTCGGCAAATTTAAAATTATTTGAAGCAATTTGATTAGCATCAAAATGGAATGCTTCCCATTTTGGCATTATCCACTTAATACTTTTAGCATAAGCAGATTTTTCTCTATTTGGGAAAAACTTATAAACTTGTTTTTCATCAAACTCTAAAATGAATTTAAGAACATTCATCTTAGAAAGAAGATCTTTATCTTGTAGAAATTGTTTATCGAACGATAAATTAATGTGAATAGATGCTCTATCAGTTGTATATCCATTTTCCGATATCCATTTAAGCATCTTAATAACCATAATTCTAGCATTTCTGTAAGGTATTGGTCCAGTAACCAATTCAATTAAACCTTTACCACCAGACATATCAGGTTCCATTTTAAATTCTTCAGCAGAAGGCTGAAATTCAGAATGAGCCTTATCTTCTAACCTAATTTTTCGGTCTAGAAGTTTAACCAAAGATTTTCTGGTTTCTTCTAGACCGAGATTAGAATAGAATTCAAACTCAACACCCATAAGTGCTGCGTTCAATATTGATTCTCTAGGAGAATCGTAAGTTAGCTTTTGCATATTAAGATTATGATATTTATCGTTTCAATATATATCACACTCTCGTTGCAATAGTTATTGAGGCATTTTCAAAAATACTTTCATCGAATCAACATCGATTCTTGTAATTTGTACAGTGATTGGATCTCCGTTTTTAAATACATCCATAATATCTTCTCCAACTTCACTAACATGTAACAATCCAGTTACGCCTTCTTCGATTGTAATAAACAAACCGTAATCTTTTTTAGTTTTTACAGTTGCTTGAATTACAGAAGGAATCTGGTATCTTGAAGCAATATCATGCCAAGGATTGGATACAGAATTTGCTTTTTGAGTAAGTGTAATTTTAGTATCACTAATAATATCTTTAACGATGAATTCGATTTCATCACCTGGTAAAATTTGTCTAGCTTTAAACTTAGCTGTAGTTTCTTCGTCTAAATCATTGCTATGAATCATACCTGTTAAACAGTTATTAAATTCAACGAATACACCATATTTAGCAGTACCTGTTACGTTACCTTTTACTGTTGCACCTTGATTAGCTTTTAAATCTTCAATTTCACCTGGAATTAAAGCTTGTAAATATTTTCTATGAGAAACTACTAACGTACCTCTTTCCGGTGAGAAACTTACAGGGACAACATACATTTCTGTTCCAATAATAGAACTAAAATCATGTAACTTATTAATTCCTGCGAGTGATCCTGGCATAAAACATTCAATTCCTTGAACTGCTACCATGTAACCACCATTTTCAATCATGTGTGTTACTTTACCTACCCATGCAGTTCCACCTGTTTCAACAGCTTCTCTAAGATCCATGAATACTTTGTGTTTAACACCGCCATTAATTGATCCTAACACATGTGAATTATTTCCAAATTGTGTAATCAATACAGCTGTTTCATCACCTGGTTTTAATGATTGAATTTCAGAAGGTTCTTTGTCATACTTGACATATACTAATTCTCTGTAACCAACATCAACACTAATGAAATCATGACTCACTGCATAGATTTTACCATTAAGAATTTCTCCAACAGTTAAATCAGATACCATTACACCTTGAGAACTATCGAACGATATAAGTTTATCATACATCTCTTGTGCGTATGATTCTCTAGAATAAACTTTGTCTCCGTTTTGAGTTTTAATGTGGGGGTTTGGTTTTCTAAGTCTAGATGGGCAATCTGCTTCATAAGCATCCCACATAAAATTTCCGTCTTTGTCGTAAAATGTAGCGAGAGAATCCTCTTTAGATGTTGGAATTCCTGCCATTTTTTTAAGAAAGTCTAACGACAAATCAGACTCTTCTTTTGTGTTTTCTTTGGCTTTATTTTCACCAAGTCTAACTCTTTTGTTTTTTTCGTTGTTCATTTATTTTTATATTAAAGGTGTAACATATTATATATCCTATCATTTTTTAGAATACTACAGGAACTATACCTACCATTGGTACGGGACCAGCAGGTGTTGGTATACCACCTAAGTATAATAATTTAAATTCTAGTAAATGTAAAGCATATGCTGCTGCAACTGCTGTAGCAACTACTAATGCTGGAGGTGCAGGGATTGGCAAAGTTGCAAATGTTTTACCACTATTCCAAGCCTTTCTTAAATTATTAGCTAATCTCTTTTTACCACCATAATAAATTGGTATGTAAATTCCACCTAATGGTGCAGGGATTAAAGCTGGTAAAGCAGCTGGTGTCGGTGCAAAAGGTTTTACAATACATGCATACCAATATGCTATTGTTATTTCTGCCATTTCCTCATATGGATCTCCACCTGGCCAAGTATAATCTATACCACTATCTGCTTCAACATCATCACATTCTTTTGCTGCTTTGATAGCATCTATTACTTCTTGTCTTTGAAATTTAAAATTAGTACCACCCAGTTTTGGATCTATATTAACAATATCTTCTGCTGATTTAACATTATTAATAGCACTAGGAATTTTCATCCACCACATTTCATATTCAACACCCTTATAATTCAATGTTGTATAATTAGTATTCTTATCATACCATTCTATTTCTTTTAGCGCGTATATGAAAGTTTTTTTAGTAGATTTATCATATGAAAATGTAGTGATAAATTGATCAGTTAAAATTTCTGGTCTTTTGCTTGGATTGTCAGGCGGAAAATGTTCTCTGTTAAAAGAAGTTTGAATTTTATATTGATTCAATGGACATTCTGCATTCTCATTAGAATCATATGGCCAAGGTCTAACTATTGGTACTTTAGCGCCATTCTTTATTCTCTTATCCCAGTCTTCAATTTTTGTAGTGACATTATTAATGATCTGTTCATATATTGGAAAAACAGGTTCTAAAGTTTTCATAAAAAGACTTCTTACACCATCTGCAACTTCTTGCCACTTATAACCAGCTTTGGTAAGAGAAGTTCTAACACTTAAAGGAATGTTTATATATGGATACAATTCACTAAAATCACCAGTTCCAGTAGCATTAGTTATAATAATGTTTTTATATCTCTCTTTACCCAAACTTTCTACCCATGAAAAGTAATCGCATTTATCTTCTACCTTTGCATATGATTCAAATTGTTGAAGTAATCTATTTACTAGAAGTTGGATAAAATCATCTTGAGTTTCTTTGCCATCTAAACAATGAAATTCAAAAAACTTAAATTTTTTAAGATCCATTTCTGGATCATTTTTAAACTTTTCAATAAATTGATTAAATTTCTTTCTTTGTTTTTTCTCTTCTTCGACAGGATCTGGCATAGCGATAGGTCCTGGACAAAAATCAGCATAAGCTGGATGTGATTCCTTTCCCATCTTAATTATATTCCCATCTTTATCTTTTTGATCTTGTAATGGAATATCACCTTCTTTTAATATTCTTTCGAATACCAAACCATAACCTTGTTTTAATAAAAATTCAGCGGCACCATTATTAGTATGTGTTGCACCGAATGGTGTCATTGCTAAGCCTTTAACAGCTGCAATATATCGTTCAGCTACTCTTACACCAAAATCATATCTACCACTTAATGGATTTAAATTTATTGCATTAATCAAATCTAATGGATTAATACTTAAGTCAGCATTTAGTGGATTTCCTGGTTTAAGAGACTCAACTAATTCAGGTGACGGAGGAAAAATAGGTATTTGATCTTTACCAACTTTAGGTAAAGCATAAGACACTAAAGCACCACCGGCCTTTGTAAAAGATTGTCCTGCTATATCACTAGCTAATGCTGGTATGAAAGATGGCCATAGTGCTGGCATAATTATTTACCTTTTTGTTGATACTTAATGTGAGTACTCGATAATTTACCTACAGTAGTTGGTGTAGGTGGCATTGGAGGTCCAGATGGACCAACACCAGTTGGATGAATATGTGCATTATAATCATCTAAAAACATTTGTAGCCAATCTTGTAGAGATTGACCTCTAACTGCTGGTTCTGTCTCATCTGCACCAGGTTCACCTGTATTTGAAACGAATATATCACCACAGTCTAAGAACATCTTAGCATCTGTGCTTATCTTAATGAATCCTTCTTCATCTATTTGGATCATAGGTCTTTCTTTTGCACCTGTTCCACGAGTGATAACTAAGCCATCTTCGGGTGAATGATAAATTCTAATATTACGAACTGAATCATATACTAAACTAACTACATCATGTGGTGCATCAGAAGCTTCTAAAATATCAGACTTTAAATCTTTATTTTGATCTATTTGAAACCAATATTCAGGATGATATAAGTTGCCATTATCAAATCTAACTGCAACTATGTCGCCAACTCTTGGTACATTATGAGAACCTACTGCATCTCTATTCATAGGTGTTGCCCATGGAATTGCATCATCTGTAAGTTTATCAAATTTACCATATACTTTAACGCGACATCTTCCATTCAGTAAAGGATCTTCGTTTACTACAACTTCTCCTAACCAATGCTGGTCTCTTAAATTATCTTGAACAAGTTCGTCTGCCATTATTTATATATGTTATCATTAAGTGAATTATCTCGACTACTATCTATACCTTTAGGATGTATTCTTCCAGGTGTGATTCTAATAGATTT